>CAJDTU010000019.1_pt1 | contig 43115 bp, 43 predicted proteins | sample 7389901 | NCBI WGS metagenome assembly CAJDTU01 (sample SAMEA7055649, study PRJEB34461) | soil metagenome | biome: terrestrial ecosystem; feature: Peninsula; material: soil | place: Antarctica | collected 2016
CGGGCCGGCAGCGGTGGAACGCGCCCCGGCGCCCGCCGGACGCGGACTCGCCTGTCCCGATCGCGACCCCGGTCGGCCTGCCCCGCGCGGTGCGCGCGGCGGACGCTCGTCGACTTCCGGCTCGTTGCGCGCGTTCGGGTCCGGTTCGAAGCCAGCGATTCGCTCGCGCGGCAATTGCCTGGCGATCAACCGCTCGATGTCACGCATCAGCCCACGCTCGTCGGACGACACCAGCGATATCGCCTCGCCGTTTGCGCCGGCCCGGCCGGTGCGCCCGATCCGGTGAACGTAGTCTTCCGAGACGTTGGGCAGATCGAAGTTGACCACATGGGGCAGGTCGATGATGTCCAGGCCGCGTGCCGCGATGTCGGTGGCAATCAGCGCCTGCAGCTTGCCGGCCTTGAATTCGGCCAGCGCTCGGGTGCGCGCGCTCTGGCTCTTGTTGCCGTGGATCGCCAGCGACGGAATTCCGTCTTTCAGGAGTTGCTCGGCCAACCGGTTCGCGCCGTGCTTGGTGCGCGTGAAGACCAGCACCTGAAACCAGTTGTGCGTGCTGATCATGTGCGAGAGCAACTCGCGCTTGCGGATGCGATCGACCTCGATGACGCGTTGGTCGACGTTTTCGGCCGTCGTATTGCGCCGCGCCACCTCGATCATCGCCGGCTTGTTCAGCAGGCCACCGGCGAGGGACCTGATTTCTTCGGAGAAGGTCGCCGAGAACAGCAGGTTCTGGCGCCGTTGCGGCAGCAACTTCAACACGCGCTTGATATCGTGGATGAAGCCCATATCGAGCATCCGGTCGGCTTCGTCGAGTACGAGCACCTCGACTCTGGACAGATCGACGGTGCGCTGCTGGACGTGATCGAGCAGGCGCCCCGGCGTAGCAACAAGAATGTCGACCCCGCGGCGCAGCCGATCGATTTGCGGATTGATGTTGACCCCACCGAAGACCGTGGTCGACGAGACCTTCACGAACTTCGCATAGTCGCGAACGCTTTGCTCGACCTGGGCGGCGAGTTCGCGGGTCGGCGTGAGAATCAGCGTGCGGATCGGCGGCCGGCCGGCCGGCCCGGGGTGCAGCGGTTCGGTGGTCGTGAGCCGTTGCAGGATAGGCAGCACGAAACCGGCGGTCTTGCCGGTTCCGGTCTGAGCACCGGCGAGAAGGTCGCCGCCGGACATGACGGCGGGAATCGCCTTCGCCTGGATCGGGGTGGGCTCGGTATAGCCCTGCTCGACAACAGCACGCAGGATGGCCTCGGACAGGCCAAGATCGGAAAATGACATCTGGACTCCAGCGACATCGGCCTCGGTCATCCCGATGCGAGGCATGGGGGGCGGCGACGCCAGTCGCGGGCAGACAATCAGGGAAAGGTTGGAACCGGGAACCGTCGATCTGAGGATCGGGGTTAGAACCAGAGAACGCGACGAAGAGACTGGCTATCGATGTCGCAGTGCAGCATTGTAACCGCCGGGTAGGCGCGTGTCGACCGTTTTCGGCCAACGCCGCATTCGGTCAGCACCACTTTCGCTCGTCTCAGGCGATCAGGAAGCGAACCTGCTGCTCGAGGCGATTACTTGGGGAGCGGCGAAAGCCGCTCTTGGCAAAGCGCAGCCAGCATCCCTGCACGTAAGCCAGCGCGAGCCCGGCGCGAGCGGCCGTGTCCGTCTCGGCGGCCAGTGTGCCTTGTGTGACGGCCACGCAAAACGCCTGGCCTATCGACGCCTCGAGACGGTCGATGAGGTCGTTGATCCGGTTCTGCAGGCGGTCGTCTTCGGTCACCAGAGCGTCGCCGATCAGCACCCGGGTCATACCCGGATTGTTCTCCGCGAACGACAGCAGCATCGCAAGAATGCCGTGGACTTGCCGCTGGCCGTCTTCGTGCTGCGCAGTGATCTCGTTGATCAGGCCGAACACGGTCGTCTCGATGGACTCGATGAGCCCCTCGAACATCTGCGCCTTGCTGGCAAAGTGGCGGTACAGCGCAGCTTCGGAAACCTGCAAGCGGCCGGCAAGCGCCGCGGTCGTGACACGGTCGCCGCCGGGTTCCTGCAACATCGTCGCGAGTGCGCGCAGGATCTGCGACCGGCGCTCGCCGGGTCGCAGGCGAGCGCGCCCCGCTCCTGGCGTGGTCGCTGGCGGTTCGGTCATCGGGCGCGCTTTGGCTGCGAACGGTGTAGTGCGGAAATGCGCGAAATTTCAGTTGCTGCGGATCATGGTGCCGACGCCGTGGTCGGTCATGATCTCGAGCAGGAGACTGTGTTCGACCCGGCCGTCGACAATGTGCACGGAGTTCACGCCCGCCTTCGCTGCATCGAGAGCCGACGAGATCTTGGGGAGCATGCCGCCGGAAATCGTGCCATCGGCGAACAAGGCATCGATCTGCGTAGCGCTCAGGCCGGTCAGCAAGGCGCCGCTCTTGTCGAGCACACCTGGCGTGTTGGTCAGCAGCACGAGCTTCTCGGCCTTCAGCACCTCGGCGACCTTGCCAGCGACCACGTCGGCATTGATGTTGTAGGTCTCGCCTTCGTTGCCTGAGCCGATCGGTGCAATCACCGGGATGAAACCGCTGGCGGTCAAGGTCTCGATGATCGCCGGATCGATCGCCTCGATCTCGCCGACCTGGCCGATGTCGATCTGCTCGTCGGGCCGCTCCCGCGATGTGATCTTCAGGCGCCGCGCTCGAATCAGGCCACCGTCCTGGCCGGTCAGCCCGACCGCCCGGCCGCCTGCGGTGTTGATCAACTCGACGATTTCCTTGTTGACCTGGCCGGCCAGCACCATCTCCACGATGTCCATGGTCTCGGCATCGGTCACCCTCATTCCCTGGACGAACTCGCCCTTCTTGCCAACGCGCGCGAGCAGTTGCTCGATCTGCGGGCCGCCGCCATGCACGACCACCGGCTTCATGCCGACAAGCTTCAGCAGCACGACGTCATGGGCGAAGCTCTTTTTGAGCTGCTCGTCGGTCATCGCGTTGCCGCCGTACTTGACCACTACGGTCTTGCCCTGGAAGCGGCGGATATACGGCATTGCCTCGGTAAGAATCGAGGCCTGCATTGACGGGCTGATCTGGGAAGGATGCTCCATGGCGAAATTCTAACCGAGCGCCCGCGTCCGCGCCTCCGGGCCAGCCGTTCGAGATCAGCGCCATAAATGCCTGCGCCAGGAATGCTGCTTGCCAATCCGCGAGTCACCACAACCGGCCCACCCGTTGCCCGACCTTTCTCATGCGCCGGCAAAGCGCGCCACGCTCCCGGCCGCGGTCCGCCGTTCACTGCGCGACATGTTCGGCATCGACCACTTGCGCGAAGGCCAGCTTGAGGTCATCACCCGCGCGCTGGCCGGAGAAGATACCCTGGCGATCATGCCCACCGGTGCGGGCAAGTCCCTTTGCTACCAACTGCCGGCGCTGCACCGCAAAGGCACCACCGTGGTCGTATCGCCGCTGATCTCGCTCATGAAGGACCAGGCCGACAAGCTCGGCGAGATCGGCGTCGTGGCCGAGCAGTTGAACAGCGCACAACGGCAGCGCGAGCAGGACGCATCAATGGAGCGGCTCCGTGACGCCTCGAGTCCGGTCGTCTTCGCAACGCCCGAGCGCCTGGCCGATCCGGAGTTCATCGAAACCCTGCAGAGCCAGCGCGTGGCGCTGTTCGTAGTCGATGAGGCGCACTGCATCTCGCAATGGGGCCACGATTTCCGGCCGGCGTTCCTGGAGATCGGCACGGCGCTGCGAACACTCGGCCAGCCACCCTTGCTTGCGCTGACCGCTACCGCGACCGCCGACGTGATCGACGACATCCGGCACCAGCTCGGGCGCCCCGGGATGCCGGTCGTCAACACCGGGATGTACCGACCGAACCTGCGCCTGCAGGTGGTCCAGGCGACAAGCGAGGAAGAAAAGCTCGAGCGCCTGCTCGAAGCGCTGGGCACGGTCGAAGGCGTGGGCATTGTCTACACCGCAACGTTGAAGGCATGCACTCGAGTGTATGAGCAGTTGCTTGCCGCCGGTCACCAGGCGGCCTGTTACCACGGCCGCCTGCCCACTGGCGAGCGGCGAGCCAACCAGGACCGCTTCATGGACGGCGAAGCGCGGGTCATGGTTGCCACCACCACCAATGCGTTCGGAATGGGCATCGACAAGCCCGATATCCGCTTCGTACTTCACTATCAGGTGCCTGGCACGCTCGAGTCGTATTACCAGGAAGCGGGCCGTGCCGGTCGCGACGGCGAGATGGCCGACTGCGGACCTGCTCTTTTATCGCAAGGATCGGCAGGTGCAGCAATTCTTTCTCGCGCGCCGCTACCCCAGCGCAGAGGATCTCGAGCAGGTGCACCGCGCCCTGCGCGCTTCAGTCGACGGCGCTCCGATGTCGGCGACGGCCCTGCACTGTGCTCTGCCGCAACTGTCGGCCAGCCGCATCGCAGTGGCGCTCGAGTTGCTGCGTGACGGAGGCCTCGCGCGCAGCGATCGGCAGCGCCGGTGGCGAGCGCGGCCCGATGCCGAGGGCGAGGCAAAGGTGCTCACAGAACTTGCGACCACCTACGAAGACAAGGCCGAGCGCGATCGCGCCGGGCTCGAACGGATGGTGTTCTACGCCCAGACGGGCTTTTGCCGATGGCGAGTGCTTCTGGAGCACTTCGATGAAGAACTGCCCTTCGAAGAGCACTGCGGGCACTGCGACAACTGCCTGCGGGCCGCCCGGGAGCCGCAGCCATTGCCCCGGGAAACCGGGCCACCGGCCCCCGAGGTGTTGCAATCGCGGTTCAAGACCGGCGATCCGGTCCGGGTGCCGCGCTACGGCTCAGGGCAGGTTACAAAGGTAGCTGGCAAGGAGGTCACCGTCGTGTTTCCCGACACGAGCCTGCGCACCTTCGTGAGCGACTACGTGGAGGCGCCGGCCCTGTGACGGCTTGCAGCCGCCCGGGCCGACCCCGCGCGAGGCTCCGGATCGCCAACGCCGCGGCTACCGCGGCGCCCGGCTCATCGCGCGTTCAGCGCACCGCCGCGCGCTCCGGAAGTTCGATCTTGACTTCGAGCACCTCGAGGTCGTCCTGGCGCTCGACATGGACCTTGATGTCGTCCAGGCCGATATGGACATACTTCGAGATCACGGCAAGCAACTCTCGCTGCAGCTCGGGCAGGTAGCCCGGACGAGGGCCGCCTCGACCACTGCGCTCGTGCGCGAGGATGATCTGCAGGCGTTCCTTGGCAACGCCAGCGGTCTTCTTCTTCTCACCGACAAAAAAAGAAAGCAGCGACATTGCCTTACCTCCCGCCGAAGATGCGCTTGAAGAACCCTTGCCTGTGCGCGTCGACAAAGCGCATCGGACGCTCTTCGCCCAGGAACCGGGACACCACGTCCGAGTAGGCTTCGGAGACGTCGACGCCCTTCATATGGATGGCCGGCACGCCCTGGTTCGAGGACTGCAGCACCGACTCGGATTCGGGGATCACCCCGAGGAGTTGAATGCGCAGGATGTCCTGGATATCCTCGAGCGAGAGCATGTGGCCGTCTTTCACGCGATTCGGGTTGTAGCGCGTGATCAGCAGGTGCTCCTTGATCGGCGGAGCGCCTTCGATCGCGCGTTTGGTCTTGGAGCTCAGCATGCCGAGGATGCGATCCGAATCGCGCACCGACGACACCTCCGGGTTGGTCACTACGAGCGCTTCGTCAGCGTAGTGCATCGCCACGAGGGCGCCAGTTTCGATTCCGGCGGGTGAATCGCAGATGATGTAGTCGAAGCCCATCTCGGCGAGTTCCTTCAGTATCCGCTCGACGCCCTCCTGTGTCAGGGCGTCTTTATCACGGGTCTGCGACGCGGCGAGCACGTAGAGATTGTCGCACTGCTTGTCGCGCACCAGGGCCTGCGTGAGGTTGGCTTCTCCCTGGATTACGTTGATGAGGTCATACACGACGCGGCGCTCGCAACCCATGATCAGGTCGAGATTGCGCAGCCCGACATCGAAGTCGATGACGGCGGTCTTGAAGCCGCGCAGTGCCAAGCCAGCAGCGAAGCTGGCACTGGTCGTAGTCTTGCCAACGCCGCCCTTGCCCGATGTCACCACCACGATTTTTGTCATAGGTTGTCCTTTCATTTCCGAATTCATAGGGGCTCGATCACCAGGCTCTCGCCCACCAGGCGGATCTGCGCGGGCTTGCCGGCGACCTCCGCGGGCAACGGCACTTCGGTGGTCCGGTAGACGCCCGCAATGGCCACGAGTTGCGGATCCAGGCACGTGGTGAAGATTCGTGCCGATGCATTGCCGCGTGCTCCCGCAATCGCCCGGCCCCGCAGCGGCGCATACACATGAATGTTGCCGTCGGCGAAGACCTCGGCGCCGAAGTTCACGGCGGCGAGCAGCACGACGTCGGCCCCTCGTGCGTACACCCGCTGGCCTGAGCGCAGCGGCTTGTCGATCAAAAGGGTGTTGGCCGACGCAGGCGCCGCCGCTGCTGTCGGCGCCGATTCCTGCGGTTGGGCCGGTTGCTGTGCTTGCGCCGGCTCCGTCGCCGGCTCCGTCGCCGGGGCCGGGGCCGGGGCCGGTTCGGGCGTCGGGTCGGATCGCGCCGCGCGGGCCATGGAACTCGCCGCCGATACGTCGGGGGTCGCAACCAGGCCGGCCTCGGCAGCCGCGCTCATTTGCGCCCGATCGCCCCCGTGCACACCGATGGGCTGCACTCCATACTGGCGCAGGAGGGCCACCAACGCGGGGAAATCGATCTGGTTCTCGCTCCCGCGGATCGCGGCGAGATTGACCACCAGCAGATCCTGATCGAAGAAATCGGGCGAAGCGCCAAGGCGCGCCTGCAGCTCGGCGAGGATGTCGACAAGCTCGGTGGTCCTCAGGACGAGCGATATCAGCGGATAAGTCGTTCGCTTGAGGTCGAAGCACGCGCGCGCGCGGCCAGGGGGATCGGCGGCCATGGGCGAAGAGTAAGGGGATGGGGAAAGAGGCGGATTCTAACGCGCCCCCTGGGGAAGGCTGCGCCAGGGACAGCCAAAGCCGGCAGGAAAGGCCGCCGGCGCGGCCCCGCAGTCTACCCGAGTTGCTTCTCAGAGAATGTAGCGCGCCAGATCCTCGCTCTTGGCGAGGGCGCCCAGACGCTCGTCGACGAAGGCCGCGTCGATGCGTACCACCTGACCGGAATGGCGCCCGGCATCGAACGAAAGTTCCTCGAGAAGGCGTTCCATCACCGTCGAGAGCCGGCGCGCGCCAATGTTTTCGGTCCTTTCGTTGACCGAGAAGGCGGTCTCGGCAAGGCGTCGCAGGCCGTCGGGGGTAAATTCGAGCCCGAGCCCCTCGGTCGCGAACAAGGCTTCGTACTGCTTGACGAGACTCGCATCGGTATCGGACAGGATGCGCACGAAATCGTCGGCGGTGAGCGAGTCGAGTTCAACGCGAATCGGCAGGCGCCCCTGCAACTCCGGGATCAGATCCGAGGGGCGCGACAAATGAAAGGCGCCGGACGCGATGAACAGGATGTGGTCGGTGCGCACCACACCATAGCGGGTGTTCACGGCGGTGCCTTCGACCAGCGGCAACAGGTCGCGCTGCACGCCCTGGCGGGAAACGTCTGCACCGTGCATTTCGCCGCGCGACGCGACCTTGTCGATCTCGTCGAGGAACACGATGCCGTTCTGCTCGACCGAGGCAAGCGACTTGGCCTTGATCTCGTCGTCATTGAGAAGCTTTGCGGCTTCTTCGTCGGCGAGGAGCTTCATCGCCTCACGGATCTTCACCTTGCGCTCCCGCTTGCGCCCCTGGATATTGGAGAACAGCGACTGCAGTTGCTGCGTCATTTCCTCCATGCCGGCCGGGCCCATCAGTTCCATCGCCTGCATGGGAGTAGACAATTCGATGTCGATCTCGCGGTCATCGAGTTCGCCTTCACGCAGTTTTTTGCGGAATTTCTGGCGGGTAGCCGAATCGGCGGTCTCGCCGCTGAGTTCGCTTGCGCCCAGATTGCGCGGCGGGGGCAGCAGCGCGTCGAGCACCCGGTCCTCGGCGGAATCGAGCGCGCGCTGCTCGACTTTCTTCTTCTCCTGCTCACGCGTCTGCTTGACAGCGACCTCGGCCAGATCGCGGATGATCGTATCGACATCGCGCCCGACATAGCCGACTTCCGTGAACTTGGTGGCCTCGACCTTGATGAACGGGGCGTTTGCCAGGCGCGCGAGACGGCGCGCAATCTCGGTCTTGCCGACACCGGTCGGGCCGATCATCAGGATATTCTTCGGCGTGATCTCGTGGCGCAGCGGCTCGGCAACCTGCTGCCGGCGCCAGCGATTGCGCAAGGCGATTGCCACCGACCGCTTGGCCGCGTCCTGTCCGACGATGTGCTTGTCGAGCTCGGAAACGATTTCTTCGGGGGTCAGTGAATTCATGGGCCGAGCGTCTCGATCGTATGGTTCTGATTGGTGTAGATGCAGATCTCTCCGGCAATCTCGAGCGATTTGCGCACGATCGTCTCCGCATCCATTTCGGTGTGCTCGAGCAGCGCCCGGGCAGCGGCCTGCGCGTAGGGTCCGCCGCTGCCAATGGCAATCAGCCCGTGCTCGGGCTCGAGGACGTCACCATTGCCGGTAATCACCAGCGAGGCTTCCAGGTCGGCGACCGCCAGCATTGCTTCGAGTCGGCGCAGGATGCGATCGGTGCGCCAGTCCTTGGCAAGCTCCACTGCGGCCTTCACCAGGCGCCCGGAGTGCTTGTCGAGCTTGGCTTCGAAGCGCTCGAAAAGCGTGAACGCGTCTGCGGTGCCGCCCGCAAAGCCGGCGAGCACCCGATCCTGATAGAGCCGGCGAACCTTGCGCGCGCCGGATTTGATCACGACATTGCCGAGCGTGACCTGACCGTCGCCGCCGAGCGCAACTGAATTGCCGCGCCGCACCGACACGATCGTCGTTCCATGAAACTGTTCCATCTGGAGGACATGGGGTCGGTTCGGGGCGGCACAAGAGGCAGTTTCAGCCGAGGAAGTCTTCGGCGAGGATGTCAGGAGGCGGCGATTCTCAGATCCTGCGCTCGCGAATCTCGGCCAGTTCCTGGATCCCCATGACCAGCATCAGCGCATAGACGAGCCGGTTGGGCTCGACGATCAAAACCTGCTTGCCTGCGGTGCGCAGCGTAACGATCTCGTTCAGGAGCTCGCCGACCGCGGCGAATTCGATCCGGCGCAAGGCCCGGCAGTCGATGACGACGTCGGGGCGGCCCGCCGAGAAGGCGCGCAGCCCCTTGATATCGTCCTGCATGCGGCCGACGATTTCACCCGCCAGCACGAAGGCGTTCGGTTCTGCCGGCGGGAAAATCAGTGTTGCGGCTGCGGGCTGTTCGTCGCTGGCGCCCACAGCGTCGTCGGCGAGCCGGATCGAGCGTGGACGCGCCTCCCAGGACGGCGGCGATACCTCGTAAGTGACGCAGTACTCGATCCCGAGATCCTCGAAGCGCTGGGCTTCATCGAGCAGGCGCAGTGCGAAAAGCGCCACCATCCAGCAGGCGTCGCTTTCGTCGCGTCGACCCGGTTCGACCGCCGCGCGCGCAGCCTCGAAGAGGCGCCGCGGTTCGCGCACGATCAACGAAAAGCGAGAGGGCGCGTTCTCGAAGCGCCGCAGCAGCGCCAGCAGCCGCGCGGCGCCCGCCGCGTCGATCGACTGCACCGGCCCGAAATCGATGATCGTTTCCCGTCGACGCGCCATGCCGCGCTCGATCAGATCGATCCGGCTGCCGACCGAATCGCCAATGCGCGCGGGCAAGGCAACGATCGAATTCGCAGTTGCCGGTTCGACATCCGCGGCCAGGCCGGGGGCATCGGACCAGTTCGGCGGCGATGACTCGAAGCGCGCGGCGTAATCGAGCGCCAGCGACTCGAAAGCCGCCTTTGCGTTGGTGAACTGATGCAGATCGAGCAGCATGAGCCAGCCGAGCTGACGAAATGCGCCGAGATCAGCATCGGCGAGCGCCTGTCGCAACGTTTCCCCGGCAGCAGCAACCTTGCCGCTGGAAAACTGGATCGCAGCCTGCTCGAGCACACCGGGCAGCGCCGAAGCGTTGATGTCGATCGCCATCGCGCTGGGCCGACCCCCGGGCAGGACATTCGAGGTGCCTTCGAACCAGTCGGTGAGAGGGAGCGTGGCCTGTGCGACCACGGTGGCCCACCTGCCCGGGGCTGTCGGCGGCGCCTGCCCCTCGGGGGGAGACGACGCCGATCGCTGCGCGTCGGCAATCATCCGGGATTCGATCTGGTCGATCTTTTCCTCGGTGAGGCGAGCGGCCCGGCGCCGAGCAGCCAGCGTGTCGGATTCTTCTGCAGCACCCGGTTGGGCACTCACGCGATCGCTCGCACTGTGTTCATCGCGCGGAGTGTCGGCCTTGCCTTTGCGACGAAAAAAAGAGAACGCCATCTGCAATCTTCTCTGTTCCGCGCTACCCGCCCTGATTTTCAGTCTAGCACGCGACCTCGGTACTCGAAGTGGCGTCGGGCGAGCGCGGCGGGCGGAGTGCAGGGCGGCGCTGCACTGGCTTTGGAAGGCCCCGTTCAGTCTCCGTAAAGTTTCTGGCGCAGTTCGCGGCGCTGCTGCGCCTCGAGGGACAGGCTCGCGGTGGGGCGCGCAAGCAAGCGCGGTACACCGATCTGCTCGCCGGTCTCCTCGCAATAGCCGTAATCGCCCGAATCGATGCTCGCCAGCGACTGTTGAATCTTCTTGAGCAACTTGCGCTCGCGGTCGCGGGTGCGCAATTCGAGCGCGTGCTCCTCCTCGATGGTGGCGCGATCGGCCGGATCGGGAACGACGACCGTTTCGCGCAGGTTCTCCGTGGTTTCGTCGGCGTTTTCCAGCAGCTCGCGCTCCATCTCCTGAAGCCGCAGGCGGAAAAAGGCGAGCTGCGCTTCATTCATGTAGTCCGATTCGGGCATCTTCAACAGCTCCTCCTCGGACGGAATCATCTTCTCTCTCGTTGCTGACATCGGGCTACCACTACTCGCTATGTAATCGGGCGCATCGCGCCCGGGTGCGCCGGCCGTTCAGGCCAGGCATTGCTCGAGACCCGTGAGTATGGTCTCGCGTGGAAGGTTCCGGCCGATGAACACGATCTTGCTCGACGGTTTTTCACCTGACTGCCAACGGCGTCCTGCGTCGGCTCCCATCATCATGTGAACGCCCTGGAAGACGGTCTGGCGATCGGAGCCCTTCATGAAAAGCACGCCTTTATACCTCAAGAGGTCGGGTCCGTAAACCTGAATGATTCCGGACAGGAAGTCCTCCAGTTTTCCAGGGTCGAACGCCTTCTTCGAACGAAAAACGAACGACTGCACCGCATCGCTGTGTTCGTGCTCGTCGCTGGTCAGGAATTCCGGGTCGACCTCGAGTGCCGCATTCAGATTGAAGCCGCGAATATCGAGAATTTCGGCGATCGGAGTATCGCCGAAATGCACCGGCTTGATGGGCGCCCGAGGGTTGATACGCATCAGCCGCTCGCGCAGTTGCCGCTCGGCGGCTTCGTCGACCAGATCGATCTTCGACATCAGGATGCGATCGGCAAAGCCCACCTGCTCCTGCGCCTCGCGATGCTCATCGAGTTGCGTCTGGCCATGCCTGGCGTCGACCACGGTGATCACGGCATCGAGCAGATAACGATCGGCGATCTCGTCGTCGACGAAAAAGGTCTGTGCCACCGGTCCCGGGTCGGCCATGCCGGTCGTCTCGATGACGACCCGGTCGAAGCCGATCTCGCCGGCGGCGCGGCGTTCGTGCAGATCGCCGAGGATCCGGATCAGGTCGCCCCGCACGGTGCAGCAGATGCAGCCGTTGTTCATTTCGACGATCTGCTCGTCGCGCTCCTGCAGGAGCAGATCGTTGTCGACGCCCTCTTCGCCGAATTCGTTTTCGATCACCGCGATCCGGTGACCGTGCTGTTCCTTGAGAATCCGGTTCAGCAGCGTTGTCTTGCCGCTGCCGAGAAAGCCGGTGAGAATCGTCACCGGCACCTGGTTGTTCGCCATCGTCTGCTCCTCGATACGTTCAGTGGGCGGCGGCACATTCGGCGCAGAGCCCGGAAACCGTTACCTCGACCTGCTCGCCGGTGAATCCGTCAGGCAACATTTCGCGCATGCTGCGCGCAAGGGCGCCGGCCTCCTTCATGCAATACATGCGGTCACAATGCACGCAACGAAAGTGGCCGTGCGGCACCGCCGTCGAATGCACGGAAAACCGGAAAACCCGGTCCGGTCCGGCGACGCGATGAGCAAGACCGCTGTCCGCAAGCCAGTCGAGCACGCGATACAAGGTGACCCGGTCGATCGGCTCGGCATCATGCTCGACGCGGCGCTGCAGATCCAGGTGCGTGAGCGCCTCGCCGGCGCGCAACAACTCCGCGAGCACGCGCGCTCGCGGAGCGGTCATGCGCGCGCCGATCGAGCGAATCAACCGGTGTGCGCGCTCCTCTGCCAGCGGCCCAGGCAGCGCGGCGGAGTGACGCGCGGCGGCTTCATTCGCATGGTTCATCGGTTCGGCTGCCGTCCGTTTACGCCACTGAATTGCGTTTGTCGAGAAGTCAAGGCGAAGTTTACAGCCCGTCCCCGGCAGACGCCGGGATACTGGCTGAGCGTGTGTGCCTTATTTCAGGAAAGGGGATCACGCCAGCGATCAACCGCGGCGCCGGGCCCGCGGATGCGCAGCGTCGTAGACGGCCGCGAGTCGCTGGAAGTCGAGCGATGTGTAGATCTGCGTGCTGGCGATGCTCGCGTGGCCGAGCAACTCTTGCACGGCCCGCAGGTCGCCGCTGGATTGCAGCAGGTGACTGGCAAATGAATGCCGCAGCACGTGCGGGTGGACATTGACCGGGATGCCGCGCGCAATCGCCAGGCGCTTCAGGCGCGCCTGCACCGTGCGATTGGCCAACCGGCGCCCGCTCGCACCCAGGAAAAGCGGCCGCGGGTCGGTGCCGGGATGCGCGCCGAGCCAATCGGCGCGGGCGGCGATCCAGCCAGCCAGCGCTGCACGCGCAGGAGAGCCCACCGGCACGCTGCGCCGCCGGCCCCCCTTGCCCGTGACAGTGACTTCACCTTCGCTCGCGGCATACCAGGCTGCCGAGGGGGCGCGTTGGGCGGCCTCGCCGCCTGGTTCGCGAGCCTCGAAATATCGAACATCGAGCGAGGTCAACTCGGATAGCCGCAGTCCCGAGGAGTACAACAACTCCAGCATCGCCGCATCGCGCAGCGCCTCGAAGCCCGGATTCGACGTGGCCGGGGCCCCTTCAGGGGCGGCGTGGCCGGGGGCTGCGTCCATGAGGCTCGTTGCCTGGTCGGGTGAGAGCGCCTTGGGCAGGCGCCGTGGCGCGCGCGGCGCTCGCACTCCCCGTGCCGGATTGAGCTGCACGGCCTCCTGCGCGGCGAGCCAGTCGTAGAAACCCCGCCACGCCGAGAGCCGACGCGCAGTCGATCGGGGCGAGCGTCCAAGGCGCGCCTCCGACGCAATCCAGCGGCGCAGATCGTGCTCCGTCAGCCGGGCCCAGGGGGGCTCGAGCGCCGGAGGCGCAGTACGATCGGCAAGCCGCGCCAGGATCGAAAGATCGGCACGGTATGCGGCCAGCGTGCGTGGCGAGCAACCACGCTCGGTGGCCAGCCGTTGCAGATAGCGCTCGACGTGGCTTGCGCCCATGGCGGCACCCGAATGAATTCACTCGACCAACCGTGACAATGCCGCACTCGCGGTTTCGCCGATGCGCTCGAGCCAGACCGTGCCCATGCCGCAGCGGAACCGCTCGGGGTCCGCCGAGCCGAGCACGATCAACCCGAACGACCGGTCGATCCCTTTGCGCAGGGGCAGCAAGGCGAGCGAGCGCGTTTGACGCCCCTCGCCCTGCAACAGCGTGGCCGCCTGGAAATCCGAATTCGGGCCACAGAAGGGCTGGGTCATGGTGTCGGTCAGCGTGATGATCTCGTTGGCCACCGGCTGTGCGTATTCGAGGCCTGCGCCGGCCTCGGCCAGCCCCCAGAGGCGCATCGCCGCCTGCGGCACCGAGAAGATTGCGTCGAGCCCGTCCATGACGATTTCGGGCAAGCGCGCGGGATCGGCCACAAGCAGCAATTGACGGGTCCATTGCTGCAGGCGGGCGCCGATCGCGTCGTTCTCCTCGCCCATCCGGATCAGGTCGGCGAGCTTTATCTCGAGGGAGCGATGCCGGTCGCGCAATACCTCGAGTTGGCGTTCCTGCAAGGAGATCGCCTGTCCGCCGTGCGGATGAGGGACGGTAATCGCTGCGAGCAAATCGACGTGCTGCGTGAAAAAATCGGGATGGTCGCGCAGGTAGCGCGCGACCCGGCCTGCATCCAGTAAGCTATCGGTCATTCAAAGTCCGTCGAAGAAAGGGCGGTGAGATCGATCTCGCCCTCGAAGACAGTGGCTACAGGTCCGGTCATCAGGACCGGCCCGCCTTCCCAGGCAATGGTGAGCGTTGCGCCATGGGTGCGCACCTCGACTGGCGAGCATACCAACCCGCGCCGGATGCCGGCCACGGCGGCTGCGCATGCGCCGGTGCCGCAGGCAAGCGTTTCACCGGCACCCCGCTCCCAGACTCGCAGGCGCAGGGCATTGCCGGAAAGGCGTTGCGCAAAGCCGGCATTGACGCGTGCCGGAAACCTCGGCGAATGCTCGATCTGCGGTCCTTCGACACTCAGTTCCGCCGCCTCGACGTCAGCCACGAATTGCACCGCATGCGGATTGCCCATCGACAGCACCGAGATCCAGCGCCTCGCGCCATCGACCTCGAGCGGCCAGAGCTCATCGTTGCCTTCGGCACGGGCTGCCAACCCCTCGTTGACGAAAGGGACTCGCTGCGCCTCGAACACCGGCGCTCCCATGTCGACCGTGACACGGCCATCGGCCTCGAGGCGTGGCTCGATGACGCCGGCCAGCGTCGCTACCCGGATCGCCCGCTTCGTGGTCAGGCGCTGATCGAGCACGAAACGTGCGAAGCAGCGCGCACCGTTGCCGCACTGCTCTACTTCCGAGCCATCGGAGTTGAAGATCCGGTAGCGAAAATCGATACCGGGCAAGTCCGCCGCAGATTCGACGAGCAGGATCTGGTCGGCGCCCACGCCGAGGTGGCGGTCGGCCAAGCGCCGGCACTGGCTGGCAGACAGTTGCACGCTCTGGCGCACCCCATCGATCACAACGAAATCGTTGCCGGCGCCATGCATCTTGGTGAAGCGCAGTCTCATCCGATAATTATCGCCCGAGCCGGAATCAGGCTTCCTTGCCCTGGCCGTGGCGCTTTCCGTAGAAGCCGGGTTCGCCGGGCGGGCGGGTCTTGAAGCGCTTGTGCGTCCACAGATACTGCGCCGGCATTTCTCGCACCCGCTCCTCGATGAAGGCGTTCATGCGGCGCGTGTCGGCCTCCAGATCGCCGGTCGGAAACCCCTCCCAGGCCGGATACATCGTGGCAACATAACCGTCGTCGGTGAGGCGGGTCACGCACGGCACGACCGCGGCGCGCGTAATTCTCGCGAGCCGCGATACCGATGTCACTGTGGCGGCGAGCACGCCGAAGAACGGAACGAAGACCGCGTCGCGCGGACCCAGGTCCATATCGGGCAGGAAATAAAAGGGAACGCCGTCGCGGATCGGTCGCAGGGCTGCGCGCAAGCCCTCGGTGCGCAGGATCATCGTTGACTTCTCGGTATGGAAGCGCGACCGGCCCTGCGTCATTGCCTCGGTGAGGACACGGCTTTTCTGCGCGGCATACATCGAAGCTACGGGCGTCTCGACCTGCAGGCGGGTGCCGCCGGCGTCAATGCCGACAAAGTGTGGCGCCAGCAGGATCATCGGGCGGCCGTGATGCGCCTCGAAGTGCTCGATGCCCTCGATGCGCCCCAGCAAGCGAATGCGCTCCGGCGAGCCGTACCAGAACACGAAGCGCTCGAAAAAACTGCGCATGAAAAAGCGAAAGTGCTCGCGCGCCACCTGCCGGCGCTGGGCCTCGCTCCAGTCGGGAAAGCACAGTCGCAGGTTCGTCAGTGCCACGCGCCGCCGCGGTGCGGCCAGCCACCAGGCAATCGACCCGCTCAAATTGCCCAGGCCGCGCAGCACCGGGTACGGCAGGCGCGACACTGCGCGCAGCACCGCCAACCCGATTCGCTCGAAACGTTCCCCCATCGTTGTCCTTTCTTCCATTGTTCAGCAGGGTCGGCGAAGGCCGATCATGGTAGCGGGCGGGGTTGTGGGGGCGGTTCTGCCGCGCCGGCCGGGCGCTTGTAGCGGTTGTATCCCCACAGGTACTGTTCGGGCCAGCGTCGTACCAGCCGCTCCATGCATGCGTTCAGGACGTCGGGTGTCGGCGTCTCGGTGAGCCGGGACATATGGAGCCGCCAGCCGCCCGCTACGCGCTCGCCAACGGCGACCACCACCGCGGCGCCGGTCGCCTGCGCCAGCCGCTGCGGCAAGGTCATTGTCCAGGCCGGCTCACCGAAAAAGCTCGCCCAGCGCCCTTCTCCGTCGCCAGGAACCTGGTCCGGCAACAGGCCCACCGCCTCTCCGGCACGCAGCGCGCGCAGCATTGCGCGTACGCCGGCGAGCGTCGCGGGCACCGCCCGGATCGATTCGGCATTGCGCGATTGGCGCACCAACGGGCGCAGCAGCGCCTTGCGCGGTTCCCGGAACATCACGGTGATGGGCGCGCGCAGCGTGTACCAGCGCGCCGTTACCTCGAAGGAACCAAGATGCGGCGTGAGGAACAGGATGCCGCGACCCAGGGATTCGGCGGCGTCGAGCACGGCGCCATCATCGCAGCGCACTCGATGCACCAGCGCCGACGATGGACGCGTCCATATCCACGGCAGCTCGAGGGTCATCCGGCCGGCCGCCGCCGACGCGCGCAGAAGCCACGCCAGCCCGGGGTAGCCGGCCCGCCGCAGGTTCGCGACCAGCTTGCGTCGATAGCTGCCGGAGACGGCCGCCACGATGACCCCGAGCAGCGCCCCGATCGCCCGCAAGAGCGCAAGCGGCAGGCGGCCCGCCATCCCGGACAGCGTCGCGATGGCGCGCGCAGCGGCGCCATCGGCAGCATGGGCCGATTGTGAGGCGCTCGGGTCATCGCCAGGAGGTCTTTGGGGTACGGACACGGCTCGAACTCGAAACCGGCGAAGTATAGGAGCTTGCTGCTCGCGTCTGTCGGCGCCGCCCTATATAATTGAAAAGTCGCCGGTTTAATGGACAACTTGCGGGGCGACACCGTCCGGCTTCGGCCTGATGGCACAAATACCGCTAAAGCGTCGCCGCTTCTCCGCAAGCTGGCTGCGCAGACCGGACCGATCCAAGGGTGTCGACCTGAAGGTGTCGGTTCATTGTCCGAGCCCCTTCCTGGAGAAGCACCTTGGCAAATGATTTCCTGTTCACCTCCGAGTCCGTGTCCGAAGGACACCCGGACAAGGTTTCCGACCAGATCTCCGACGCGATTCTCGATGCACTGCTCGCGCAGGACCCGCACTCGCGCGTGGCCGCCGAAACCCTGTGCAACACCGGGCTCGTCGTGCTCGCAGGCGAGATCAGTAGTAAAGGCAATGTCGACTACATCAAGGTCGCGCGCGACACCCTCAAGCGCATCGGCTACGACAACACCGAATACGGGATCGACTACAAGGGCTGCGCGGTGCTGGTGGCCTACGACAAGCAATCGCAGGACATCGCGCAGGGCGTAGACCACGCCGGCGACGACAACCTGGATCAGGGGGCGGGCGACCAGGGCCTGATGTTCGGGTATGCCTGCGATGAAACCCCCGAATTGATGCCGGCAGCAATCTACTACGCGCACCGGTTGGTCGAGCGCCAGTCGCAGTTGCGCAACAGCGGCAAGCTGGCGTGGCTTCGCCCGGATGCGAAATCGCAGATCACCCTGCGTTATGTAGAGGGCAAGCCGGTCGCCGTCGATACCGTGGTTCTGTCCACTCAGCATTCGCCCGACATCAGCCAGGGACAGATCCGCGAGTCAGTGATCGAGGAAATCATCAAGCCGGTGATTCCCAGGGAACTGCTCGAGGGCGAGGTCCGCTTCCTGATCAATCCGACGGGGCGCTTCGTCATCGGGGGCCCGCAGGGCGATTGCGGGTTGACCGGACGCAAGATCATCGTGGACACCTACGGCGGATCGGCTCCGCATGGCGGTGGCGCGTTCTCCGGCAAGGATCCCTCCAAGGTCGATCGCTCGGCCGCCTACGCTGCGCGCTACGTGGCCAAGAACATTGTGGCCGCCGGCCTCGCCAGCAAATGCCTGGTGCAGATCTCCTATGCGATCGGCATCGCGAGCCCGACCTCGGTGATGGTGACCACGCAGGGAACCGGGCGAATCGAAGACTCCCGGCTTTCAAAGCTCGTTCGCGAGAACTTCGACCTGCGCCCGCGAGGAATCGTGCGCATGCTCGATCTGCTGCGCCCGATCTACGAAAAGACCGCAGCGTACGGCCATTTCGGGCGCGACGAGCCGGAATTCACCTGGGAACGCACCGACAAGGTCGAGGCGCTCAGAGAAGGCGCCGGCATCCATACCGAAAGCCGAGCCCCGATCGCGGAAGTTCCCGTCTGACACCGCCTCCGAGAGCAGGTTCCAACTTGGAGATGGCCACCTCAGGGCGCCAGCCGCTCGCGCAGCCACCCCGCGCCTTCGCGCCGATAGGCCAGCCGGTCGTGCAGGCGCGACGGCCGTCCTTGCCAGAACTCCCAGCGATCGGGCTCGAGCCGAAAGCCACCCCAGTGCGGCGGACGCGGCGGATTCATCCCGAACTTCAGGCCGAACTCCGCGGCACGCGCCACCAGAATGCCGCGTGAGGCAAGCGGCCGGCTTTGCTCGGATGCCCATGCGCCGATTCGCGAAGCGAGCGGTCGCGAGGCGAAGTAGCGGTCGGATTCCACTTCTTCGACCTTCGAGACAGCGCCCTCGATGCGCACGACGCGTTCGAGCTCGATCCAGTGGAACTGCAGGGCCGCAAAAGGCGTGTGCTCGAGCTCGCGGCCCTTGCGGCTTTCGTAGTTCGTGTACCAGACAATGCCGCGCTCATCGGCGTCCTTGATCAACACGACGCGGGTCGAGGGCCTGCCGCTTTCGTCGACCGTGGCCAGGGTCATCGCGTTCGGCTCGGGAACCTGGGCATCGATCGCTTCGCGCAGCCAGAGCTGGAACTGGCGCAAGGGGTCTGCGTTCGCATGCCGTTCGTCGAGTTCGCCACGCCGGTAGTTCTTGCGCAGATCGGAGATTGTGTCCATTGTTCCAGTCTAGCGCCCCCACCGGGTCGCTTGGTTCGAATCTCCGTATCTCCCAGGAGCCGCAATGAAAAAACTGCTTTGGGCACTGGCTGCCGCAATGGCGCTGTCTGCCGGGCCGGTCTTCGCACAGGGCACCAGTCCCGCCCCCTCGAGCACGCCGAACAAGAATCCCAATGCCGCGGGAAGCGCGAGCACCATGGGCGCGGGCCCCGGGTCGACCGCCAGGAACGGCGATAAGGCCGCAAAGAGCGAGAAACTCGACATCAACAGTGCCAGCGTCGAGCAACTGCGCGAGTTGAAGGGAGTCGGACCAGCGCGCGCCGAAGCGATCGTCAAGGGGCGCCCGTATTCGGGCAAGGACGATCTCGTGCACAGGAAGATCATTCCGCAGTCGGCCTACGACCAGATCCAGGACCAGATCGTGGCGCGGCAAAAAAAGAAGTGAGCGCCCCGGTATAATCAGCGGCATTCTCGAGGAGCGCTGCAACGGCAACCCGCTTACCGGTTGCCGCCAGGCTCGGGACTTCTTCGAAACGGCGCTCGTCGAACCGTGATTCCGTCACGGCAGACGGGCCCCGGCCCGGACATCGGATCCTCGCATCCGATGTCCGTTGCGCACGCTCGTTTCCGCGGCGGTTCATCCTGATTTCATGGAGTGACCATGTCCGCCGTTCTCGCACCCAACCTTCGCAACGCGACCGCCCCGAACGGGGACCCGGTCCAGGATTTCTGCGTCGCCGACTTTTCGCTTGCCGACTGGGGCCGCAAGGAGATCCGCATCGCCGAAACGGAGATGCCGGGACTCTTGGCGATCCGCGACGAATACGCCGCGAGCCAGCCCTTGAAGGGCGCCCGGATCACTGGCTCGTTGCACATGACAATCCAGACGGCGGTGTTGATCGAGACGCTGACCGCGCTCGGTGCGCAGCTGCGCTGGGCCTCGTGCAACATTTTCTCGACCCAGGACCACGCCGCCGCAGCGATCGCCGCTTCCGGTATCCCGGTCTTCGCGGTCAAGGGCGAAACGCTCGTCGAATACTGGGAGTACACGCACCGGATATTCGAGTGGGCCGACGGGCAGCCATCGAACCTGATCCTCGACGACGGCGGTGACGCCACGCTGCTGCTGCATCTTGGCACCCGGGCCGCGAAGGACCCCTCCCTGCTCGATCGCCCGGAGAGCGAGGAAGAAACGGCGCTCTTCGAATCGATCCGCGCACGTCTTGCGGTCGACCCGGGCTGGTACGAACGCCAACTGAACGCGATCATTGGTGTGACTGAAGAGACCACCACCGGGGTGAAGCGCCTGTATCAGATGTCGGTGCGCGGCGAACTGGCGTTTCGCGCGATCAACGTCAACGATTCGGTCACCAAGAGCAAGTTCGACAACCTCTACGGTTGCCGCGAATCGCTGGTCGACGGCATCAAGCGCGCCACCGATGTGATGATCGCCGGCAAGATCGCGCTGGTTGCCGGGTACGGCGATGTCGGCAAGGGTTGCGCACAGGCATTGCGCGCGCTGTCGGCCCAGGTCTGGATCACCGAGTGCGACCCGATCTGCGCCCTGCAGGCGGCGATGGAAGGCTATCGCGTGGTCACGATGGATTACGCCGCCGACAAGGCCGACATCTTCGTCACCGCCACCGGCAACAAGCACGTGATCACGCACGCTCACATGCGGGCGATGAAGGACCAGGCCATCGTATGCAACATCGGCCACTTCGATAACGAGATCGAAGTCGCCTCGCTCAAGCAATACGAGTGGGAAAACATCAAGCCGCAGGTCGATCACATCATCTTTCCGGGCGACAGCGGCAAGCCGGGGAAGCGCATCATCCTGCTCGCTGAAGGGCGCCTGGTGAACCTTGGCTGCGCCACCGGCCATCCCTCCTACGTGATGAGTTCGTCGTTTGCCAACCAGGTGCTCGCCCAGATCGAGTTGTGGATGCATCGTGACATCTACGAGCGCGGCAAGGTCTACGTGTTGCCCAAGCACCTGGACGAGAAGGTGGCGCGCCTGCAACTGAAGAAGCTCGCCGCCACCCTCACCGAACTGACGCCCGAACAAGCGTCGTACATCGGCGTTCCGCCCGAAGGGCCGTACAAGCCCGACAGCTACCGGTATTGACAGGGCGCCCGAGCCGATGACCCGCGCCGACCAGCTCCTCGTCTCGCGCGGCTTCGCGCCGACGCGTTCGGCCGCGCAGCGGCTCATCGCGCACGGCGCCGTGCGCTGGCGTACGCGACACGACTGGCAGCGCCCGCGCAAGGCGGGCGAGGAGTTGCCGGAAAGCTGCGAACTCGAGATCACCGACGACGCTGAACTGCGCTTCGTCTCGCGCGGCGGACTGAAACTCGAGACCGCGCTCGTCGCCGCCGGCATCGACGTTCATGGAAAAACCTGCCTCGATCTCGGCCAGAGCACGGGCGGCTTTACCGACTGCCTGCTGCGCGCGGGCGCCGCAAGGGTCGTGGGCGTCGATGTCGGCCACGGCCAGCTGCATCGGTCGCTGCGCGACGATCCCAGGGTGACGGCCTTCGAGGGGCTGAACGTGCGCGCCTTGCTCGAGACGAGCGGCAGCGACCGCGCTGCCGGCGCGGCTGGCCACTTCATCGCCAGCCCGGCGCAGCCCGCACCGACAGCGATCGCCCGCGCATTCAGAGTGGCCGTGCCACCAGGCGGCTTTCACCTGGCGGCGGCCGACCTGAGCTTCATCTCGCTCGTTCACGCGCTGCACCCCGCCCGCGCCTTGCTGTGCAAGGGCGGGAGCCTGCTTGCGCTGGTCAAGCCGCAGTTCGAACTGGGCCCGGGCGGCGTCGACTCGCGCGGCATCGTGCGCGATGCAAGGCGCTATCGCCAGGTGCGCGCGCACATCGAGGCGGCGGCGCAAGCCGCCGGCCTGACCCCGCGGGGCTGGCACGACAGCCCGATACGCGGCGGCGACGGCAATTTCGAGTTCTTCCTGGAAGCAATCCTGCCGGCATGATGATTCCCGTTCCACCCCCATCCGTTCGATCCCCGCGCTCCGTTGATCTGAGCTTCGAATTCTTTCCGCCCAATACGCCGGAGGGCGCGCGAAAGCTGCGTGCCGTGCGTGCCCGGCTCGCGGTGCTCGCGCCCGCCTTCTTCAGCGTGACTTACGGCGCCGGCGGGGCAACGCGGGACAAGACGCTGGTCACGGTGGCGGAGATCGCCGAAGAGGGCCACGAGGTGGCACCCCATCTGTCCTGCGTGGGCGCCACCCGCGACTCGGTCGCCGAGTTGCTCGCGATCTACCGCGCTCGCGGTATCCGGCGCCTGATCGCGCTGCGGGGCGACCTGCCTTCCGGGATGCGGGATTCCGGGGATTTCCGCTACGCGAGCGACCTGGTCGCCTACATTCGTGAGCGCACTGGCGAATGGTTTCACATCGAGGTGGCCGCCTATCCCGAGATTCACCCGCAGGCGCGCTCGGCCGATGAAGACTTGCGCGCCCTGGCGATCAAGATGGACGCGGGCGCGAATTCGGCAATCACGCAGTATTTCTTCAACGCCGACGCCTATTTCCGCTTCCTCGACGACGCTCGCCGCGTCGGCGTGTCGGCGCCGATCGTGCCCGGCATCATGCCCATCAATAACCATGTGCAACTCGCGCGCTTCTCCGATGCCTGCGGCGCCGAGATTCCGCGCTGGATCCGGATGCGCCTGGCCGGCTATGGCGACGATGTCGCGTCGATTCGAGCCTTTGGCGTGGAGGTGGTTGGCGACCTGTGCCGGCGACTGCTCGATGGTGGCGCCCCGGGTCTGCACGTGTATACGCTGAACCAGGCGGACGCCAGCGAGCAGATCATTGGCGGTCTGCTGGGAAAGCCGTCGAGGCCCGCGTCGGTCTGAAGCAGCCTTCGGCGCCGCTCGTCGGGCCGTGTCGCCGTCTGCGCCACCTGTTTCCCGGCACTCCTTGCTGTCGGTGCGCTGCCCGCTACCATCGCCGGATGAAACGCCACGCTCATGCGTCGCCGTCGGCGGCTTCGCCATCGGCCGTGCCCCGGAAAGCCGCCCGCCTCACACCCCACGAGTTGCTCGCGGCGCTCGCATGCCACTGTCGCGCACCCGACCCGGATCGCACCGCACTGTTCGTCGTTTCGCTGCACCGCTCCGACCGGCTGCTGGCACTCGCGCAGGATCTGACGAATCGCCAGGTCCTCACCGAGATCGCGAGGCGCGTCGAGTCGATGATGCGCCCGGACGATCGCTACGCCCTGGTCGCCAACGACGAGCTCTGGCTGATGCTGGGAAACCTGTCCAACGAATCGCTGGTCGAACTGGGAGGGCGCACCCTGCGCGAGGCCCTGCTGCACCCGGTTCACGCGAGGCGTGCCGATGGCAGCGAAACGGTCGTGCAATTGCGCCCCGTGATTGGCGCGGCGTGGACCGCCCAGCGCACGCTTGCGGACCCGGTCGCGATGGTGGCCGCGGCTTCGCAGACCTGTGCCAGCGCCCGCCTGCATCCCGATCAGTTACTGATTTGCCGGCTCGACGACGACGCGGCTGTCGCCGACCGCCGGCAACTCGAGAGCGAACTTCGCACGGCGCTCGACGACAACGCGCTCGATGTTCATTTCCAGCCGCAGATCGAACTGGCCAGTGGCAGGTGCGTGGCCGCCGAAGCTCTGATCCGCTGGAATCGCACCGACGGCGCCGTGGTGAGTCCGTCACTGATCGCATCGGTGTGCGAAGAGCGCGGCATGATGGCCCAGTTGACGCAGTTCGTGCTGAACTGCGCGCTTCGCCATCAGCGATCGTGGGCCCGGCAGGGGGTGGATCTACCGGTGTCGATCAATCTGTCAGGCGCCACGCTCGCCGACCGCAGCTTTCCGGTCCTCGTGGCGCACGCGCTGTCCACCTGGAATGTGCCTGGCGACCGCCTCACTCTGGAACTGACGGAAGCCGCAATCATCCAGAACGAACACGCGACGCTCGACTTCATGAAGCAGTTGCGCGACCTCGGCTGTCGGGTGGCGATCGACGACTTCGGTACCGGCTATTCGTCGTTCGCCTGGTTGCGACAGTTTCCGCTGAACGAACTGAAAATAGCGCGCTGCTTCGTGGGCGCGCTCGATGGCCGGGAAGGCGACGTGCGCACCGTCATGGCGCTGATCAATCTCGCACACACCTTCGGCATGCGCGCGCTTGCCGAAGGTGTCGAATCCGACGGGGCGGCGCGCGCACTGGCCGCAGCCGGCTGTGACCTGGCGCAAGGCTTTCGCTTTTCGCCGGCCATGCCGGCCTCCGCGTTTGTCGGCTGGTGCCGTGAGCACGAGCACACCGGCCTGCTCAATCGCGCCAGTGCAAAACCTGCGATTCGGTGAAAATCACCTCGAGCCTGCGATCGTGAGGCTCGGGCTCCAGGGTCACTTCGCAGACATCGTAGGCCACGCCCGCCGCCGGGATCTCGAGCGCTGCGAGCGTGCGATCATAGTAGCCGCCGCCATAACCCAGCCGCCAGCCGCGCCGATCAAAGCCCAGGCAGGGTGCCACGAGAAGCGACGGCGTAACGGCCTGGAACGGCTCAGGAACCTGCACCCGGTGCCGGTGCTCGATCATCGTGATGCCAGGCAACCAGCGGCCGAAAACGAGCGGCGCATCGCCAGCGACCACGCGCGGCAGCGCGATCGACCAGCCATTGGCCATGAGCGGATCGAAGAGCGGGATCAGGTCGGGCTCGCCCGGCAGCGGCCACCACAGGGCGAGCACGCCCGGTTCCTGCGCGGCGAGCCATCCCGCCAGGCGATCTGCGATCGCGGCATCGGCGGCACGGCGCCACCGTTCGGGCAAGCCGCGCCGCTGCGCGAGCAAGGACTTGCGCATCGCCCAACGGCGCTCGGAACGCGGTGCCGCGATGCCCACTGCATCGCCGCCGCTGCATGTTATCCTCAAAGGCACTGCGGTATGTTCCTTAAAAGAAGGCGATGAGATACCGGATCGCGCTGCTTGCGATTGTAGGCATGATCGCCACCCTCCAGCTTTCCAGCGCTCTCGGCAAGGCTCGCTCGCCGGCGCTCGCCTCCGCGCAGTCCCGCTTCGCGCAGTCCAGCTTCACGCAACCCGTCCTCACTGAGCCGGTTCGCCCCTCCACCGACGCGCAAGCGGCCGCCGCTGAGGCGTCGCGAGCCGCCGACGAAGGTCTCGTCGAAGCGCGGCAGGCTTTCGTGAAAAACGATCCGGTCCGCTTCGAGCAGGCCGCAGCACGCGCCAGCGGCCACATGCTGGCCGACTACCTCGATTTCTGGCGCCTGCGTATGCGGCTGCAGACGCCCACTCCCGACGCCGACACCGGCGCAGCAGATGCCGAGATCCAGCGCTTTCTGCTCGAGCATTCCGGCACCATCATGGCCGATCTCATGCGCCGCGACTGGATGCGCGACCTGGCTGATCGCCGGCAATGGACCCTCTTCGATTCGCAGTACGCCGCCTGGATCCTGCGTGACGACGAGCAGATCGACTGCCAGTACTGGCGGGGCCGGATCGAGCGCGGCCTGCCGGCCGAAGGCGCGCTGGTCGCCCTGAGTGCCGCGCGCAGCCTGGGCGAGGGCTGTGGCGCGCTGATGACCGTGATGAGCGCGGCGCATAAACTCGACCGCGGCCAGGTGCTCGCGCTCATGCTCGCCGGCCTGGAGGCCAATTCACGTGACACGGTAGAGCGCACGGCCGATCTGCTCGACCTCGATCCGGTCTTCGTTGCCGCCGCATGGACTCGCCCGCCGAAAGTTCTGGCGGCAGATCCGGGACGCGAAATCGCGTTGATCGCGATCGTGCGCATGGCTCGCGACGACCCGCGAGCCGCGGCCGCGCGGCTTTCCGAAGGCGTGCGCACGCTTGCGGCCGCCGACCAGAGCTTCGCCTGGTCGCAGATAGCCGCCTCCGGCATGCGGCAGCTGGCGCCGGAATCGTATGAATGGGCGCGCCGCGGCCTGCACGCGCCGGTTGGCGACGGCACACTCGCCTGGATGGCCCGCGCGGCGCTGCGCGAACAGCAGTGGCCTGGTCTGCGCGCCATCATCGAGCAGATGAGCGATGCAGGGCGGCGCGATCCGGTCTGGGTCTACTGGCACAGCCGCGCCCTGCTCGCCGTTGGCGAGGTCGACGACGCCCGTGCCCGACTCCGAACGGTGGCCGGGCAATTCAACTTCTACGGCCAGTTGGCGGCCGAGGAGCTCGGCGAGCTCGTCCTGGCGCCACCGCGTGCGGCGCGCCCGACGAAAGCCGAACTGGCCCAGGCCGCGAACAACCCCGGCTTCGCTCGCGCCCTGAAGTTTTATGACATCGGCCTGCGACTCGAGGGCAATCGCGAATGGAACTTCCAGTTGCGCGGGATGAGCGATCGGCAACTGCTGGCTGCCGCCCAACTCGCGTGCCGACAAGGCGTGCTCGATCGTTGCGTGAACACCGCCGACCGCACCGTAAAGGAGCACGACTTCTCGCTGCGCTTCGTTGCTCCCTTTCTCGATGACCTGAAGCCGGTCGCTGCCGGCCGAGGACTCGATCCAGCGTGGATCTACGGGCTGATCCGGCAGGAATCGCGATTCGCCACCGACGCTCGCTCCTCGGCGGGCGCCCAGGGGCTGATGCAGATCATGCCCGCGACAGCGCGCTGGATCGCCGGCAAGCTGGGCGTGAAGAACTTTCGTGCGGCGCAACTCCACGACCTGCCGACCAATCTCGAATTCGGTACCTTTTACCTGAGGACAGTGCTCGACGGCCTCGACGGCTCCCCCGTGCTTGCCTCGGCCGCCTACAACGCCGGGCCCGGGCGTCCGCGCGACTGGCGGGCAACGCTGCCGGGTCCGGTCGAGGGCGCGATTTTCGCCGAGATCATTCCTTTCTCGGAAACCCGCGACTACGTCAAGAAAGTATTGTCGAATGCAGTGATCTATGCATCGCTCTTCAGCGGCAAGCCGCAATCGCTGAAGACGCGACTGGGCAATGTGATCCCGCGTGCGCCCGTAGGCGTCGACATCCCCTGAGGATTCATGATGAAGCATTCCCGCGTGCTTGTCCTGGGAGGGTCCGGTTTCATTGGCGGCTACCTGGTCGCCGAACTGGTCGCACGCGACCGCCGGGTCATCGTGCCCACGAGAAACCTGATGGCCGCCGCGCGCCGTCTCAAGACCTTGCCTACGGTCGAACTGGTGCATGCCGATATTCAAGACGACCGCGCCCTGGCCGCTCTCATCGCCCGCGCCGACTCGGTGATCAATCTGGTTGGCATCCTGCACGACCGTCGCGCCTCGCCCTGGGGTGCGAAGTTCGAGACCGCGCACGTGCGCCTGCCGGCACGGCTGGCCGCCGCCTGCCTGGCCGGCGGGGTCAGGAGGCTCATCCACATGTCGGCGCTCGGCGTGGCGCAGGGCAGCGAAAATTCCGCGCCGTCAATGTACCTGCGCTCCAAGGCGGCCGGTGAAAGGGTGGTCCGCGAAAGCGGCATCCCGGCCTGGACCATCATGCGGCCGTCGGTCGTCTTCGGCCCCGAAGACCGGTTTCTCAACCTGTTCGCAACGCTGCAAAGGTGGCTGCCGATCATCGCGATCGGTCGTTCGCAAGCCTTGTTCCAACCGATCTATGTCGGTGATGTGGCTCGTGCATTCGCCAACGCCCTCGACGAACCGGCCACCTTTGGCCGCTGCTACGAACTCGCCGGCCCCGACGTGTACACCCTGCGCGAGCTGGTGCGCGCGGCCGGCGAGCTGGGCGGCGTGCGCCGACCGGTGATCGGCCTGCCCGATCTGCTCGGACGGCTGCAGGCGCTCACACTGGAATCGATGCCTGGTCCCACATTGATGTCTCGCGACAATTTCGATTCAATGTCGCTGGACAACGTGGCGTCGGGGCCGATCGCACCCGAACTGGGGGTGCAGCCGACCTCGCTTGCCGCAGTGGCGTGGCGCTGGACCTCCGAGCGCAATCTCCGGATCGGCGATCATCGCACCCGTGCCGGGCGCTGAGGCGTGCGATGCAGGTTTACTGCGTCGGCGGAGCGGTTCGCGACGAACTGCTCAGGTTGCCGGTTCATGATCGCGACTGGGTGGTGGTCGGTGCAACCCCGGCACTGCTCGAAGCAAAGGGCTTTCGGCCGGTAGGCCGCGACTTTCCGGTCTTCCTGCATCCGGAAACGCAGGAGGAATACGCGCTGGCCCGCACCGAACGCAAGACCGGGCCCGGCTATCACGGGTTCTCGGTGCATTTCGCGCCAGACGTCACGCTCGAGGAAGATCTCGAACGACGCGACCTTACGATCAATGCGATGGCCCGCGACAGCGACGGAGCGCTGATCGACCCCTGGCACGGACAACGCGATCTGCGCGACCGGGTACTGCGCCATGTCAGCGACGCGTTCGGCGAAGACCCGGTGCGCATCCTGCGGCTTGCGCGATTCGCAGCGCGCTTCGATCAATTCAGCGTGGCCGGCGAAACCATGACCCTGATGCGCGAAATGGTCGAGCGCGGCGAGGTCGATGCGCTGGTCTCCGAGCGCGTCTGGCAGGAAATCGCGCGTGGACTGATGGAAAACCACCCATCGCGGATGATCGAGGTGCTGCTCGAAAGCGGCGCGCTGCCGAGAATCCTGCCCGAGGTGGCGGCCGCCTGGAACGGCGATTTCGCACGTGAGCTCGACTTGGCTGCAGAGGCGAACTCAACCCTGCCGGTGCGCTTCGCGGTGCTGCTGCATGCGGTCGGCCACGCCGCAGCGGGAGATTGCGACCGGAGCAACCCGGACCTCGCAGGCGAGCGCGATGGCGCAGCCGGCCTTATCGCTGATCGCGAGGCCGTTGGCGCCCGGATCAACGCTGTCGCCGAGCGCCTTCGCGCGCCGACGGAGTGTCGCAACGTCGCGCGTCTCTTCGCCCGCGAATTGCCCATGCTCGAGCGTGCCCACGAACTGGATGCCGCGGAGTTGACGGGCGTCATCGAACGACTCGATGGGCTGCGCCGACCCGAGCGGCTGGAAGAGGTGCTGCAGGCGTGCGCGATCGTGCACCCCGACCCCGCCCTCGAGCACGTGCGCAGCGCAGCCGAGGCAATGCGCAGAATCGATGCGGGCGCAATCGCGAAGGCCGGCCCTTCCGAAACCATCCGGGAGCGCCTGCGCACAGCGCGAGTCCAGGCAGTGGCCGAAGCGCTGAGCGTCGAGGACAGCTCGCGAGTCAGATCCAGCGAGCCAGCGCCATCGCCAGCAGCGACAACAGGATCGTCGACATCAGCGGGATCGACCAGCGGCGACCGAACAGCATGAAATCGAGGTCACCAGGCAAACGACCGACACCGAAGCGGCGCAGGAGCGGCAACAACCCCGAAAAGAGCACCAGCGCGATCGCCACCGTGATCAACCATTTCAACATCGGCGGATTATCCCATTGACGGTGCTTCGTGCGTCGCCGGGCTCGCCAGGTAATGGCACGGTACGCAGTACAAAGCAAGGCGCTCGGGTCAACGCGCCGGATTCAACCTTCCGGGATTATCGACCGTGCGGCGCCGGCTGCAGTGCGCCTCGGCGATCGCCGTGAGCGAATCCGATGGCCTCGTCCGGGATGCCTCGTCCGAACGCGATGGCCTTGAACAACTCGCCCATTTCCGCCTCGGACACCAGGCGCTGCAGCGCCGATGCCTGGCTCGCCCAGCGCCGGACATCGTCCTGCGGCTCACGCAGCGCGAACTGCGCAATGCCGCAGTCGATCAGGAAGCTGGCCTGCGAGCAATAGCCAAGCGGTTCGAGCCCACCGGCGCGCGCCGCCGTGTTGACCGCAGAGAAATCAATGTGCGCGGTAATGTCCTGCAATCCCGGCAGCCAGAACGGATCGTCGTGCGCGTGGTGGCGATAGTGGCACATGAGCGTGCCCTGGGCTCGCTGCGGATGGAAAAACTCGGCGCGGGGAAACCCGTAGTCGATCAGCAGCAACGCGCCGTGCGCAAGCCGCTGCGACACCGTCTCGACCCAGGCTGCTGCCTGCTCGCCGAGCTCGGAGACATAGCCTTCGGGCCAGCCGCCCTGAGGCGCCCAGCCGGAGCCGCGAAGGGTCGCTCGCACCGCTGCCGAAAATGCAGGATCGCCGGGGCGGTCAGAAAAGGCGAACTCGTCTTGCCGGTCCGGTTCATCCGAGGCATGGCGACTTTCCTCATCGATTCCGGCCGGCGCCCGCGCCACGCCGCGCTCCAGCACCTGCTCGCCGAGCAACCGGAAAAGGCGCACTGGCATTGCGTCGAGCAACTCGTTGCCGAGCACGACGCCCTCGATCCGATCGGGCAGCGCATCGAGCCAGGTGACCCGTTCGAGCGCTTGCGGCACACGCGCGGCAAGCATCTCGCCCTGGCGCTCACGCAATTCCCCGGACACCTCGACGAAACGGTAGTTGACTTCGTCCAGGCCGGAATCGCTCAGTGATTCGAGGATCGTTGCGGCAAGCGACCCGGTACCCGCCCCGAACTCGTAAATCGTTTGCGACGCGCCCTGCTCGAACCACTGCGCCAGTTGCACGGCCATACACTGGCCGAACAGCGGCGACAATTCGGGCGCGGTCACGAAGTCGCCCGCCGCGCCAAATTTGCGGCTGCCGCCCGAGTAATAGCCCAGACCCGGCTCGTACAAGGCACGCGCCATCCACCGGTCGAAGCCGATCCAGCCACCGGCCACGTCGATCTCCGCGGCGACGCGCGCGCCGAGTTGCTGCGACGCCGCGAGCTGATCAGCGTCGGGAGGCGGAAGAGTAAGGATCATGGCTATTGATTGAAAGTGGGAAGTGCGAGGTCGAATCCCGGGAGGCGACTGCAAGGGGCGAATCCCGGAAAGTCGCCCGAGACCCGACGGCTGGCGCTGGCGAGCTCATCATCATATCGAGTTGAATTAGACTGTGCCCCTCCCATTCCCTCCCGGCTGCCCAGGTGTTGCCGCACCCACTCTCCTCTGACGAACGCTCGCCCGTAGCCCTCATCACCGGCGCAGGCCGGCGTATCGGCGCTGCAATTGCGTCCCATCTGCATGCCGAGGGCTACGACGTGGTCGTGCATTACCGGCGCTCGGTCGACGAGGCCCGCCAACTGGTCGCCCGGATGAACGTCAACCGGCCGGATACTGCTATCGCGCTGGCCGCCGATCTCGCCCGGCCGGACGATTGCGCGAGTTTGGTGGAAGCAGCCGGCTCCTGGCGCGGGCGCCTCGATGCGCTGGTCAACAATGCGTCGAGTTTTCACCGCACACCGCTCGGCACGATCGACGAAGCCGTTTGGCATGAACTGATCGGCGGCAATCTGAAGGCCGCCCTTTTCGCGAGCCAGGCGGCTGCGCCGTGGCTGACCGCGGTGGGCGGCGCGATCGTCAATCTCTGCGACGTGCACACCGAACGCCCGCTGCGGCAGTTTTCCGTCTACTCGGCCGCGAAGGCCGGCGTGGTCGCGCTGACCCGCGCGCTCGCCCTCGAGCTCGCTCCCGCGGTGCGGGTCAACGCAGTATCGCCCGGCACGCTGGACTGGCCCGAGGACGGCGTTTTTGCCGACGCCGAAAAGGCATCGGCGGAGGCCGCGATCCCGCTGGCCCGGCTCGGTAGCGGCGAAGACATCGCGCGCGCGGTCGAGTTCCTGCTGCGTGGCAACAGCTACATCACCGGGCACGTACTGGCCGTCGACGGCGGCAGCAGCTTGGCAACGCACTGAAGATCGATCGAAGATGCCTGACATGCCTGATGCCTACCGCAACTGTTACCGCCTGCTGATCCAGGGCATCGAGATCGACTGCTACCTTGGCGTATACGACCACGAGCAAGCGCGCGCCCGGCCGCTCGTCATCGAGGTCGAGATGTACGTGCCCGACGCGGCCAACGTGCCGCGCCGCGACGACCTCTCCGAGACCGTGAACTATGAGCGGGTGGTCGAGACCATCGAGCGCGTCGTCGGTAACAGGCGCTTCAAGCTCATCGAGACCCTGTGCGGCGAACTCGCCGACGAGCTTGCGAAACTGCCGGGCCTGCGTGCCCTCAAGGTCTCGGTAACCAAGCCGCAGCCGCTGCCGCGGGCGCGAGCGGTGCGGGTAGAACTGTGGCGCCACCCATCAACTTCATCATGAGAACCACGGACCACTTCATCGTCGGCGACATCGAGAGTCGCGTCGCCCCCGTCCTGCCCGAACTCGCCTCCAAGACTTCAGGGCGCCGGCGCGACGAAAAGCTCGCCTACGAACGCAACAAGCTGCACAAGCGTCTGCTGCGCCTCACGGGCCAGGCGCTTGGCGACTTCAACATGATCAAGGACGGCGATACCGTCATGGTCTGCCTGTCCGGCGGCAAGGACAGCTACGCACTGCTCGACCTGCTGCTCACCCTGCGCGAGCGCGCACCGATCGCATTCAAGATCGTCGCCGTCAACCTCGACCAGAAGCAGCCCGGCTTCCCCGAACACGTGCTGCCCGACTACCTTACGAAACTGCGCGTGCGCTTCCACATCGAGAACCGCGACACCTATTCGATCGTGACTCGCGTGATCCCCGAAGGCCGCACGATGTGCTCGCTGTGCTCGCGCCTGCGCCGCGGCATCCTGTATCGCGTGGCCGACGAGCTTGGCGCTACGAAGGTCGCGCTCGGCCACCATCGCGACGACATCCTCGAAACCTTCTTCCTGAACATGTTCTTCGGCGGCCAGCTCAAATCCATGCCGCCAAAACTCGTATCCGACGACGGCCATCACATCGTGATCCGGCCGCTCGCCTATGTACCGGAAGAAGACCTCGCGGCCTACGCCCAGTGGCGCGCGTTCCCGATCATTCCCTGTAACCTGTGCGGCTCGCAGGAGAACCTGAAGCGGCGCGAGATCAAGCAGTTGATGCGCGACTGGGAGAAGCGGTTCCCGGGTCGGGTCGAGAACATCTTCGCGGCGCTTGGACGACTCACGCCTTCGCACCTGATGGATCGTCGGCGGTTCGACTTCGAGGGGCTGCAGGCTACGAATGAACCAATGGCGGATGGCGATATCGCGTTCGACGTGAGCCCGGAGTTCGAGGCGGTCGGCCCAACGCGGACAGAGGCCGGGCCAGCGAACCTGGTACTTCGCGGCCGGGGAGGAACGCGTGAGCTTCGCGTTGGACCTGCGATTGAACCCCACGGCAGGACCCCGCATAGCGAAGCCCCAGACACACGGCGTCCTCGCTAGGTAGGATTGCGCGCGGCCGCGAGCACCGCGCGCACGATCCCTCGATCAAGGATCGATGGCGACGGCGTACCTCGCGACAAGGACGCGCTGCCGGACTTCAAGTACGTAACGACGGAACCCGACATGGCAGATACGAAAATCGAAGCGATCGTGACCGGCAAGGTCTGGAAGATCGAAAAACAGGAAGGCGAGCATGTCGACGCCGGCGAGGCGATCATGATCCTCGAATCGATGAAGATGGAGATCCCGATCGAGTCACCGGCCGAGGGCGTGGTGACAAAGCTGTCGGTGGCCGAAGGCGACAGCGTCAACGAAGGGCAGATTGTCGCGCTGCTTGCGCAAGCAAATTGACATGGGTATCGACGACTCCCGAGGAGCTCTCATGACTTCACCGATCAAGGACGACACGCCGATCCTCGGCCATGGCTTCTACTGGCAGGACCTCGCCATCGGCCAGCGCTTCAGGACCTTCCGGCGCACGGTGACCGAGACGGATCTCGTGAATTTCATCAACGTCACCGGCATGCTCGAGGCGATTTTCATCGAGGAAGGCTACGAGCATGGCGCGATCAAGGGCCGCCCGGTGCCGGCGGCGCTCACCTACGGGCTGACCGAGGGCTTCATCCTGCAGACGATGATCCAGGGCACGGGGCTGGCGATGCTCGAGTTGCACAAGAAGATCCTGGCGCCGGTCCTGGTTGGCGATACGATCCGGGCAGAGATCGAAGTGACCGGGCTGCGCCCGACATCGAAAAACAACCGCGCGATCGTGACCTCGCGCGTCGATGTCTTCAACCAGCGCGACGTGATGGTGCTCACCTACACGGCCACGCGCATGCTCGCGGGCCGCCCGAAAGCAGAAAGCGGGCGTTGACCGCGGGGCGCGCGCCACGAAAAAAGCAGTTGCTTGCCGTTGCTGCGCGCCCCGTTGCTCCGTCTTCGGCTACTTCTTCACCAGAGGGCATCGGCTTTCCGACAAGGGCGCGGTGACCTGGTCGGCGGGGATCGTCTTCAGGATCTTGTAATAGTCCCAGGGCGCCCTGGATTCCTCCGGCGCCTTGACCTCGAACAAATACATGTCGTGGGCCATGCGGCCATCCTCGCGGACCTTGCCGTTCGTCGCGAAAAAGTCGTTTACGGGCAACTCGCGCATCTTCGCGGCAACCGTCTTGCCATCATCGGTTGCCGCCGCCTTGACAGCCTTCAGGTAGTGGAGCACCGACGAGTAGACGCTCGCCTGCACCATGCCCGGCATCCGGTTGGTGCGCTCGAAGAAGCGCTTGCCCCATTGCCGACTCGCTTCGTCGCGATCCCAGTAATAGGCGGTGGTCGCGATCAGCCCCTTGGCTCGCTGCAGGCCCAACGCGTGCACGTCGCTGATGACAATGGCCAGCGCAACGAGCTTCTGGCCGCCATCCACTATCCCGAATTCGCCTGCCTGCTTGATCGAGTTCACGGTATCGGCGCCGGCATTGGCCAGGCCGAGGATCTGCGCCTTGGAGTTCTGCGCCTGCACAAGGAAGGACGCGAAGTCGAGTGTGTTCAGTGGATGCCTGACCTGCCCGACCACCTACCCGCCGTTGGCGATGACCGTTTTCGTGAGATCGGCCGCCATCTGATGGCCGAAGGCATAGTCCGAGACCAGCAGGAACCACTCCTTGCCGCCGCTCTCCACGACGGCCTTGGCGGTGCCGACCGATGCCGCATAGGTATCGAAGGCCCAGTGGAAACCGGTGGGAGAGCAGGCCTCGTTGGTCAGGCTGGTGGAAAAGGGACCCGAAGCAAGCGTGATTTTTCCGCGTTCCTTCGCGAGGCCCTGGACGGCAAGCGCGACTGCCGAGTTCGTCAGGTCGGCAATGGCATCGACACCCTCGACGTCGAACCATTGTCGAGCGATGTTGGAGCCGACGTACGGCTTGTTCTGGTGATCCGCCGACAGCAACTCAATCTTCCTGTCGAGCACCGTTCCCCCGAAGTCTTCGATCGCCATCCGCGCCGCCACGACAGAGGTCGGGCCGCCGAAATCGGCGTAGGTGCCGGATTGGTCGTTCAGGACACCGATCCGGAACGCTGCGGGAGCAGCCGCGGCGGTGATTCCGACAAGGCATCCGGCGACGCCGAGTGCCAGCATTGCTTTCTTCATGTCTCCCTCCCGTTGGTAGGTCGGAAAGCCCAACCTCCGAGAATGATGATCCACTTCTCGCGTGCTGGCGCCCCGCGCTACCTGAAGGTAGAGTCAGGATAAATTCAGGAGTACCCGCCATGAGTCCAGGAAACAGCCCCGGAAACGCCTTCGTCCAGGCACGCGACTTCCTCATCGCGAACCGCAGCGACTACTCACGCGCCTATGCCGAATTCGCCTGGCCGGACCTGCCCGAATTCAACTGGGCGCTGGACTACTTCGACGCCCAGGCGAAGACGTCGCCCGATCGGCTGGCGCTGTGGCTCGTTCAAGACGACGGCAGCGAACAGAAGCTCACCTGGGCGCAGATGAGCGAACGCTCGAACCGGGTGGCGAACTATCTGCGCCGCCTCGGCGTGCGGCGCGGTGACCGCCTGCTGGTGATGCTGCCCAACGTGGTGCCCCTGTGGGAAATCACGTTGGCGGCGATCAAGCTGGGCGCGGTTCTCAGTCCGGCCACGACCTTGTTGTCGACCCATGACCTGGTCGACCGAATCGAGCGCGGCCAGATGCGGGTGGTGGTGAGCGACGCCGCGTGCGCCGCGAAATTCGACGGCATCGGAGAGGATTGCATCCGACTGCTGATTGGCGCACAAGCGCCGGGCTGGACGGATTACGGGCCGGCGGACAGCGAAAGCACCGACTTCGCGCCTGATGGACCGACCCGGCGAGCCGATCCACTGCTGCTCTACTTCACCTCAGGCACGACGGCCAAGCCCAAGATGGTGCTGCACACGCAGCAGAGCTACCCGATCGGACACCTGTCCACGATGTACTGGATCGGCCAGAAGCCGGGCGACGTGCACTGGAACATCAGTTCACCCGGGTGGGCAAAGCACGCCTGGAGTTCGATATTCGCCCCCTGGAACGCCGGCGCAACCGTATTCCTGCTCAACCAGGGCCGCTTCGACGCGAAGCAGGTGCTCGATACGCTCGTGCGTTGCCGTATCACGACCTTGTGCGCGCCGCCCACTGTCTGGCGCGCCTTGATCCTCGAGGATCTGGCAGCCGCCAAGGTGGAGCTGCGCGAACTGCTCGGAGCGGGAGAACCGCTCAACCCCGAGGTGATCGAGCGCGTGCGCGACGCCTGGGGCCTGACTATCCGCGACGGCTACGGCCAGACCGAAACGACCTGCATCGTGGGCAACTCGCCGGACCAGGAAGTCCGGCTCGGTTCCATGGGCCGACCGATGCCGGGCTATCGCGTGGTCATCCTCGATTCCGACGGTACGCAGGTCGAAACGGGGGAGATCGCGCTCGAGCTCATGCCCCCGCCACTCGGACTGATGGCCGGCTATGCGGACGACAACCTGCGAAGCCAAAACGTGCTGGGCGGCCGCCACTACCGGACCTCGGACATCGCGCGGCGCGATGCCGACGGCTGGTTCTGGTACATCGGACGCTCGGACGACGTGTTCAAGAGTTCCGACTACCGGGTCAGCCCCTTCGAACTGGAAAGCGTGCTGATCGAGCACGAAGCAGTGAAGGAAGCGGCCATCGTGCCGAGCCCGGACCCGCGTCGCCTCGCCGTGCCCAAGGCCTACGTCGTGCTCAAGCCCGGACAAACGCCGTCGGCCGAACTCGCGCGCGCGATTCTGAAGTTCGTCGCCGAGCGGGTGGCACCGTACAAGCGCATCCGGCGCATCGAGTTCGCTGAACTGCCCAAGACCGTGTCGGGCAAGATCCGCCGGGTGGAACTGCGCGCGCAGGAAGACCGGCAAGGCGAGGAACAGGCGCGGCGGCCGAACGAGTTCTGGGAGGAGGACCTGTAGGCGCCGCGCCTGAGAGAGCACTTTGCTCTGAGACTCATTCAAACGTTGGCGGTCATGCCCAGGAACATCGAGATCAAAGCCCGCATCGCGAGTGTCGAAGCGCTCGCAGCACGGGTTGCTGAACTTGCAGATCACGGCCCGGTCGAAATATGTCAAGACGACACGTTTTTTATCTGCCCCAACGGAAGGCTGAAGCTTCGAGCATTTTCGAAGGAGCGAGGCGAGCTTATCTTTTACCGTCGCGCCGATCAGCAGGGTCCCAAGGAATCCTTCTACATACGTTCGCCGACCTCGGAGCCCGAGACTTTACGAGAGTCGTTGTCGCTGGCCTATGGACAGTCAGGGCGTGCCAGCAAGCACCGGCCGGCCGTTCGGTGTCAGGGGCTCGCAGGACGATACGCAGAGGGAGGAATCGAGGAAACCGACGCTGAGTGAACCGGATTCGACAGCCGGAGCCTGCAAGTAACTCCTGATCATGATCCTTCAAAGATTGGAACAAAACCAGGCCGGACTGATCGAGGAATGGGTGTCCGGGGTCGTAGCGGACCGGGCGGCGATCGAGCGTAGCGGAAAGATGTGCAGCGCCGTACGCGGCGTGTTCGAGCAGACACAGGGAATGTTGCGCCAAGCAAAGGACAACTGAGTCGAGACGGAACGCCAACGCCGCCTTTGCACATTACGCTGCCGGCGGCGCGGGCGCACATGATGCCGAACCGAAGCCGGACCGGCGCCACGTGCATGCCGCACCGCCACGGGATCAGTTCCGCGAGCGCAGGTTCCCTTGCTCGTCGCTGATCACGACTTCGACACGGCGGTTCAGCGCGCGCCCTTCGACGGTGGAGTTGTCGGCCACCGGATAGCTCTTGCCGTACCCCTGGATCATGATTCGAGCCGGCGAGACCCCTCGCTCCACAAGCGTCCGCCGCACGGATTCCGCCCGCCGCCGTGACAGATCGAGATTGAGGCTGTCGCCGCCCACCGAGTCGGTGTAGCCTTCGACGCGGACCTGGCGGTCGGGATACTGACGCAGGAAATCGGCAAGCTTGTCCATCTGGGGAAGGGCCGGTGAGAGCAGTTGCGCCTTACCGGTCTCGAAGAGCACGTCGCCGAGCGTGACGAGCAGACCGCGTTCGGTCTGCTGAGCCTCGATCTCACGCAGACGGGCTTCGGCCGACGAGGCGCGCTGCGCCTGCTGGCTTGCGTCCTGGCGCGCCGTGGTCGCCTCGCGAGTGCGTGCTTCGAGCCGTTGCTTGTCGACGGTGGAGTTAGCCTCCTTGATCTTCTCGTCCGCGTCGCGCGCACGCGCATAATTTTCTGCAATGGCGGCCCGCTCCACCGCGAGGTAAGCCCGGTGTCTCGCTTCGTCGGTGTTGCCCTTGTCTCGCCATTGATTGTCCGCCTGAACCACGGTGTCCTCGGCCTTCTTCAGTTCGAGCGGCGCGTACTTAGTGACGGCCGGCATCGCCGCGGCGCGATTCACTTCGACTCGCGCACGCTCGATGTCCGGGTTCGGACCGCTGGGGCCCGCACAGGCGGACAGAAGCGCGGTGACGCCGAGGCCTAGAAGGCCGGTACGCAGACCGCCGAAGCGCGCCTGGCGATCGGATTCAGCGATCGGCGCCAGTGCAGCCGAAACGTGTTGTTCGTGTGCTTGCATCGGATTCTCCTGGGATTCGTCGAAAGAGGCGTTCGAGAGGGATTTCATCGGCGCGGGGCAATCGGCGCCATCGGTCCGCGCGGCCGCGCCGGTGCCCTGGGGGCCAACTGTCCGGCAGGTGCGGCCGGGGCAGCGTTGCGTTGATCGATTTCCGCGTTCAACTGCCGGATCGATTCCTGAAGCTCGCCCAGCGCTTGCTCGTTTTGCGTTGCCGCGGCCTTGCTTTCCGCCAGCCGCGCATCGACTTCCGCCTGCTCGGCGTAACGGCGCGCCTCTGTGTAGTCCTTGTTGGCCATCGCGCGTTGCGCACGAGCAAGTTTGTCGCGCGCCGACTGCATTTCGACGGGTGCCACTGAAGCGACCGTTGGTGCCGCCGATGCGTGGCTGACCGCGCTCTCCGCGGTTGCGAGCTCGGCCTTCGGCGCGTTCCTGCTGGCGCACGCGGTGAGCGCGAATGCCGTGACCACGACGGCGCCAAGCGTTGCCGCGCGGGAAAGACGAGATGAGGAAGTAAATTGCATAGAATTTTCTCCAATCGAATAACGACAGAAGGAACGGTAAGCACCGCAGCCCGGAAGGGCTGAACGCAACCGATGCACAAGCGCGCGACGCCGGCCAAACGAGTCGACGTACCAAGAAAGGTCGCGTCCAAAGGAAACGTTGCGTCCTAGCACAGCTCTGCCGCGATGAGAGCAATTGCGGTGCCCGCGCTCACACGAGCCGATGGATATGCGTTGTTCTGATCACAGGGCGGAGGCGCTCGAGGCCTTGGCGGATCGGCCAATCGACCTTGCGTTGCGAGAACGACCTGAGGCCGCCCCGCGTTGCAGGACGCGACGATCAAGTCTAGCATCATCATTTTACGGCGCCGGCAGACCCCCACCTTGGACGCAGGAGGCCGCGAACGCATCCGGGAGTTGCGATGCGTGACAAACCTGGATCTCGAGCTGAGCCGTCTGGCACCACGCGCCGCCAGGCGCTGGCCATGATCGCGGTATCCCTGACAGCGGCGGCGACATCGCGGGCCCGCGCCGCGGCGCCTGCCGACAACCCCGCTATCGCCGCCTTACCTGCTGAAGCCGCGACGCTGCAAGCGCTGACTCTTGCGCTGGCAAGCGCTCCGAGGCGTCGTGAATTCAAGTCAGTGCCGATCATCCTTACGCGGCCGGCCGAATGGGATTCCGAAGCGCTGAACGCCATCCTGGCCTACGAGGGCAGCCCGAAGCAGGCATTCGACAACACTGAACTCGATGGACCCTGGCTCAACCTGATGCGCAATTCAATGAATGCGCAGGTCTATTCCTGGAAGCAGCCCGACTTTCTCTGCGTGTCGGCTACCCATGGCAGCGCCCACCTCGCGCTCTACGACGACTACATCTGGGACAAGTACCAGCTCGCCAAGCTGACCAAGGGCAAGTTCGAGACGAACACGCTGGCGAAGTTGCCGGCAGCTGCTGGAGCCGATCCGGCCGACTTCCAGAAGACCGATGGACTGTACTCGCCCGATGCCAACGGCATCCCGGTGCTGCAGCGCCGCGGGGCGGCCTTCATCGCTTGCCACAACGAAGTCTGGGAGGTCACGGGCGGCCGCATCCGCGCAGGCGCCAATCCCGACCGGCTCTCGCACGAAGCCATGGCCGCCGAGTTCACCAACCACCTGATCGCGGGAGTGGTGCTCAGCCCCGGCGCGATCGGCACCTTGCCCGAGCTGCAGATGAAGGGGTTCGCTTATGCGAAATAGGACGACGCCGTCATCGCGTGTGTCGCGCTCGGCGCGTCCGGGCAAGGTGGCGTCGTTTGCCGCCGCACTCGCGCTCGCCGCGACCGCATCGATCGCAATGGCCGCCGATCCCGTTTACCCCCCCTGGCAGCACGGTGCGAACAACCCGGCGCTGAACAGAGGCCTTGAGTTCACGGTACCCGGCGCCGACAATCTCGCGGACTTTCACGGCAACCTGAACGACCCGCAACTCGTCCTTTACTACGGCGGCAATTCGTTCTTCACGATGGCGACGCTGGTGAAGGCGTTCGAAGCGAAGTATCCGGAGTACAAGGGCCGCATCTACTTCGAAACCCTGCCGCCCGGCCTGCTTGCCATGCAGATGGCCAACGGGGGCACGATCACGGTCGGGAACACGACGTGGACCGTGAAGCCGGACGCCTATTTCGCAGGCCTCAACACGATCAAGGCGATGATCGAAAGCGACGTGCTGGTCGGCCCACCGGTCGCCTATGTCACAAACAACCTGAAGATCATGGTCGCGGCCGGCAACCCGCTGCATATCACCGGGCTCGCCGACCTGGCTCGATCCGATGTCCGGCTTGCGATGCCCAACCCCGCGTTCGAGGGCGTGGCGCGCCAGATCCAGGCCTCGCTCGTCAAGGCCGGTGGCGAGTCGCTCAAGGCGACGATCTACGAGCAAAAGGTCAAGGACGGTTCAGCGGTGCTGACGCAAATACACCATCGCCAGATACCGCTGTTCATCATGCAGGGCAAGGCCGACGCCGGCGTGACCTGGCAGTCGGAAGTCGCGTTCCAGTCGCAGGTCGGCCACGCGATCACGGGCGTGGCCATTCCGGTCGAGCAAAACACCACCGCGATCTATGCGGGTGCGTTGGTGAAAGGCGCGGCGCATGAACAAGCGGCCCGCGACTGGCTCGGCTTCATTCGCTCGCCTGAATCGCTGCAGATCTTTGCTGGCTACGGTTTCAAGCCCTATATGGAAGGCGGGAAGGCCCCATGAATCCACGTCGATATCGCCGACGCCCGTTCGATGTGCTGATCGTGTGTCTGGGGCTCGGCTGCGGCACGGTTCAAGCACAAAGTGGCGAGCAGATCGCCACGAGCGGTAGTGCTGACGGCGCACCCGCATGCGTGACATGTCACGGCGTTGCCGGAGAAGGCCAGGGCGCCGCCGGCTTTCCGCGCCTCGCGGGCTTGAACGCTGGCTATCTGGCGGAGCAGTTGCGCAGTTTCCAAGTCGGCACGCGTGCGAACGCGGTCATGGGACCGGTCGCGAAACTGCTGAGCGATGCGGACGTAAGGAAGATTGCCGCTTATTATGCCGCGCTTCCTGCCGTCGACGCCACGGGCAACGCGTCGGCTTCGAGTTCTGCGCTCGCCACCGGTGAAACGCTGGCAAAGAACGGCGACTGGACGAACGGCGTGCCTGAGTGTGGGCAGTGCCACGGGGCGGCGGGTCTCGGCGTCGGCGCCACGTTTCCACAGATCGCCGGTCAGTCCGCCGTCTACCTCTCGAATCAGTTGATAGCCTGGCAGGCCGGCACACGCAGGAACGATCCGATGGGTCTGATGCACGGCATCGCACTGAAGCTGTCTCCCGCCGAAGCGGCCGCAGTGTCTGCCTACTACGCGGGTCTGTCATCCACCGCCGCCTCGGCGAGCGCAGCGGCGCCCTTGGCTGCAACCCCGGTCGCCGCTCTCCGACCCGCTCCACGTGCATCGGCGACGGTGTTCGAGCCCCCACCCGACAGCGCGATCCCCGACAACGATTTCGGCAAGGTAGTCAGGCTCGGTCAGGCCATCTTCAACGGCACGAGCCCGGCAGCGGCGCCCTTCGTCGGCAATGCGCTGCGCTGCGCAAGCTGTCACCTCGACTCCGGCAAGCTGCCCTTCAGCATGAACGGCAAATCGCCACCGCTCGGTGACAAGGTCCTGGTCGCGCTCGAGTCCTACGCGTTTTTCCTGGCCAAGGGCGCACCGGTTGGCACCAAGCTTGCCGGCAGCGGATATCCGACCCCGCCGAAGCCTGCGCTTCCGGTGAACTTCGACCGCGGCGCTCTGGTTTTTCAACAAAAGTGCGCGCTCTGCCATGAAGCGGACGGACAAGGACAGAGCTCGAAAGGCGCCGTCGTGTTCCCTCCGCTGTGGGGACCGCAGTCCTTCAACTGGGGTGCCGGCATGGGGTCGATCAAGAACGCTGCCGGCTTCATCAAGGCCAATATGCCTTTCAGCCAGGGAAATACGTACATGGACGCCCCCGGTTTGCCAAGTTCTCAATTCACGATGGCTCGGAGGAAAAGATTGCACCCGTACATTCGGACTTTGAGTGGCCGGC
>CAJDTU010000024.1_pt1 | contig 42293 bp, 40 predicted proteins | sample 7389901 | NCBI WGS metagenome assembly CAJDTU01 (sample SAMEA7055649, study PRJEB34461) | soil metagenome | biome: terrestrial ecosystem; feature: Peninsula; material: soil | place: Antarctica | collected 2016
GTTGATGATGGTGTCGATCGCCAGGGCGGTCTTGCCGGTCTGGCGATCGCCGATGATCAACTCGCGCTGCCCGCGCCCGATCGGCACCATCGCGTCGATCGCCTTCAGACCAGTCTGCACCGGTTGCGACACCGATACCCGCTCGATGACCCCGGGCGCCACTTTCTCGATGACGTCGGTGAGCTTGGCGTTGACCGGGCCTTTGCCATCGATCGGCTGACCCAGCGAGTCGACCACCCGGCCCAGCAATTCGGGGCCGATCGGCACATCGAGGATACGGCCGGTCGACTTCACTGTCATGCCTTCGGTGAGGTGCTCGTAGGCGCCCAGCACAACGGCGCCGACCGAGTCGCGCTCGAGGTTGAGCGCCAGGCCGAAGGTGTTGCCCGGAAACTCGATCATCTCGCCCTGCATCACCTCGGACAGACCGTGGATGCGGCAGATGCCGTCGGTAACCGACACGATCGTGCCCTGATTGCGCGTGTCGGCGCCGACATTGAGGTTTTCAATCTTGCTTCTCAGCAGTTCGCTGATCTCAGCCGGATTCAGTTGCATGAGCTTCCCCTGTTCCTTAGATCTTCATCACGCTGGCCATCTGGGCCAGCTTACTCCGGACCGAGGCGTCGATGACTTCATCGCCGATCCGGATGGCAACCCCGCCGATCAGTTCAGGCACGACCTGCACGCTTGCCTTGACCTGCTTGCCGTACTTTTCGGCGAGGGTGGCAACGATCGTGGAGAGCTGCTCGTCGGTCAGCGGGAACGCGGAGCCGATATGGGCCTCGAGCACACCTTCGTGCGCGTTGCGCAACGTCTGAAAGGCCGCCGAAATCTCCGGCAACACGCCCAGGCGCTCGTTTTCGGCGAGCACTCGAACGAAGTTGGCCTGCTCGGCCCCGAGCTGCCCGGCAGTATCGGCGAACAGCGCGGACACCTGCTCCACGGTGACCCGCGGATTGCCGACCAGCGTGTGTGCCGCGGCGCTGCGGGCCACGGCGGCGAGCCGCTCGAGCGCCTCCGACCAGCTCGGCAGCGCATTGCGCTCGAGGGCAAGCTTGAATGCGGCCTCGGCGTACGGCCGCGCAATCGTCAGCGACTCGGCCATGATCAGCGCAGCTCGTTCTTCAGGTTGCCCAGAAGCTCGGCATGTCGGTTGACATCGATTTCCTGGCGCAGGATGCGCTCGGCGCCGGCGATAGCCAACTGAGCAACCTGGTCGCGCAGCTTGTCGCGCGCTCTCTGGGCAGCCAGCGCTGCTTCCGACTCGGCCGCCTTGCGGGCGTCGGCGATGATCGAGGCGGCCTGGGTGCGCGCTTCCTCGACGATTCCCACCGCCTGCTTCTCGGCAGAACCGCGCACTTCTGCGGCGCCGACCCGGGCTTGCTTGATCTCCTGCTCGACTCGCTGCTCGGCAACGGCAAGTTCGGATTTCGCCTGGTCGGACGCCGCAAGCCCTTCGGCAATCTTCTTCGATCGATCGTCCAGCGCCTTGGTGATCGGCGGCCAGATGAACCGCGCGGTAAACCACCACAGCGCCAGAAACACGATGATCTGGACGATGAGGGTCGCGTTCAGATTCACGGCGTTCCTCCTTCAGTCGATTGACGGGATGACAGGCTCAACCGGCAAACGGGTTGGCGAAGGCGAACATCATCGCCACACCGACACCGATCAGGAACGCCGCGTCGATCAGACCGACGAGCAGGAACATCTTGGTCTGGAGCCGGTCCATCAATTCGGGTTGACGCGCTGCGCCTTCCATGTACTTGCCGCCCATCATGCCGATACCGACGCAAGCGCCAAGGGCGCCCAGACCGATAATGAGACCGCAGGCGAGGGCAACGAGAGCAACGTTGGTCATTTTATTGGTGACTCCTGGGAAAGATGCTTGAGTGCAGGTTGAGAAAGGGGAAACGGTGATCAGTGCTGGTCGTGCGCCTGCCCGATATACACGAGCGCCAGCATCATGAAGATGAACGCCTGGATCGTGATGATCAGAATGTGGAAAATCGCCCAGCCCAGGCCGGTGAGCAGGTGCAGGCCCACGCCCCACCAGGTGACGCTCGCGCCAAGCAGGGCAATCAGCATGAAGATGAGTTCGCCGGCGAACATGTTGCCGAACAACCGCAGGCTGAGGGAAATCGTCTTGGCCGCGTATTCGACGATCTGCAGCACGAAATTGAAAGGCGCAAGGAACACGTTCGAGCCGAATGGCGTGGAAACCAGTTCGCGAGCAAAACCGCCTATGCCTTTCATCTTCAGGCCGTAGTACAGCGACGCGCCCAGGACCACGAGCGACATCGCCGTGGGTGCATTCAGATCCGCGGTCGGCACGACCCGCATGTAGTGGAGGCCGAAAAACGCCCCGACGCGCGGAAGCAGATCGACCGGAAGCAGATCGAGGGCATTCATCAGGAAGATCCAGACGAACGTGGCGAGCCCCAGGGGGGCGATGTTGCGGATATCACCGTGCACGATCGAGCGTGCCTGCTCGTCGACGAATTCGACCAGCCATTCGACGGCGCCGATGAAGCGCCCGGGAGCCGCCACCCGCACTGCAGCGGCCGCACGATACATGGCCCAGCTCATCAGGATCGCCAGTATGACCGAATAGATGACCGTGTCGATGTTAATGATGGAGAAATCGACGATGTCCTTTTGCGCCCCGCCTATGGTGTTGAAGTTGACGAGGTGATGAACGATGTATTCGGAAGCGGTGGGTGCTTCAGCGCCTGCAGCCATTTTCTTTACCGATCCTCTCTTGTGGGCGGTTGAGGCCTGTTGGGGCCCGGCTCGTTCTCTTGCCGGTCGACTTCTTGCGGCTCGACACCTTGCCGCTTGCGATCATCCGACTGCTGCGCTGCGCGCCCGCGTTCCACCAGCGGCACGAAAAGCGGCGCATGCACCGCCGCGATCAAACCTGCCACCAGCGGCGCCCAATGCAGCTGTGGCATGAATTTCGCGGCCCAAACGAGCAACGCAACGGTCAGCCCGATCTTCACGAACTCGCCGGCGAAGAAAACCACCAGGTACGACTCCGGCGGGCGACCCCGCTGAAAGGCCAGACGCGCCGCGAACAGTGCGTTCGGAACGATGATCGCGCCGCCGCCAAACGCCAGCGACAGGGCATTTCCCGATCCCCAGACTGCAGCGACAAAAAGAGACAGTGCAGCAACGACGACGATTTGCAGACCGACGGCAATGATCATGCTTCGGCTTGCAGCAGACAAAGACCGCCGATTTTAGCTTGTCACTCGCTGGCGGGCAAGCCGCCCGCTTTGCTCCGTGTCAAGGGGACAACATCTAGTGGCAATTCGATCCGCCCCAAAGGGTCATGAAACAATGGGAGCGCACCGTCCGCTACGTTTCGTAGCGCGCGGTCTTTCGATATTCACGGCCCTCTCCCATGCCACGGTCCTCACTGATACTGCTCGTTGGCGCTCTTTTGCTGGCCGTATCCCTGGTCGGCCCGGGCGAGGCGCGATTCTCCGTGTCACCGTTGGCGGCAGCGGCATCGCCAGTGAAGGGCGCAACCGTGGGGGAGGGTGAAGCCGACGGCACTTCGGGCGACGATTCATCCGATGCGCCCCAGGGCCCATCGTCGACGCAGATCATCGAGCAGTTGCAGCGCTACGCCGGCGCGATCGTTGAAGTGAACTCGGTGGCCATCGCCGACGGGCAGACCGTGGCTTCGCTGGGGATGCGGCGCAGCGGTTCAGGCGTCGTGGTCGATTCGACGACCGTTCTGACAGTGGACTACCTGCTGCTGGAGGCCGATCAGGTCGAGGTTGTCACAGCAGCGGGCCAGAAGGTGCCGGGTAGCGTGGCCGGCTACGATTACGCGAGCGGCCTGGGTGTCGTGCGCACCGCCTTGCCGCTCGACGGTGCGGTGCTCGAGTTTGGCGATTCCGACAGCGTTGCCGAGCGCCAGGTGGTGTTCACTCGCGGGCACGACGAGCCGGTGTCGAGCGAATTGCTCGTGGTATCGCGCAAGCCCTTCGTGGGCGGCTGGGAATACCTCGTCGATGATGCGATCTTCACCTTCCCGCCCGTCAGCAACTGGGCCGGCGCTGCCCTGATGACGGCCGAAGGCATGCTCGTGGGAATCGGCTCGCTCATCGTCAATGACGCTGCGTCGGGCGACACGGCAGTGCCGGGCAACATGTTCGTGCCGGTCAACCTGATCAAGCCGATCCTTGCCGATCTGTTGGCCAAGGGCCGGCGGGAAGGCCCTGCGCGTCCCTGGCTCGGCGTGGTCACCGAGTCGGTACGAGGCAACCTGATGGTTGCCCGCGTGACACCGAACAGCCCCGCCGAGCAGGCCGGCCTGTCGCCTGGCGACATCATTCTCGGCGTCGGAGGCACGAAGATCACCGATCAGGCCGACTTCTATCGCCGCGTCTGGCAAACCGGCTCGGCGGGGAGCGTCATTCCGCTCAGGATCCTGCATGCCGGCACGCTGAGCGACATACCGGTGCGGTCGATCGACCTTGCCGACTTCCTGCGCAAGCCGGGCGGAATCTAGGCTCGCAGCCCCGGGCGCGAAGCTGCCGCGCGCACCCGCGCCAGGCACGCGCAATCGGCGACCCGCAGCCGGTGCGGCCGGTAGCCGGCGCACTGCCCGCAGGAGGACCCGGCGCGCGTTCAGTCTGCTTCGGACATGCCCAGCCTCTCGATCAGTCCCTGGAACTGCTCGAGGCTGCCAAAGCCGATCGTGAGCCGACCACGGCCGCGTGCGTCCGCGCGGATCGTGACCGGCGCGGCGAAGGCATCGGCCAGCCGCTCCTGCATGCGTTGCAGGTCGCGGCCGCCATCGTTGCTGGCGCGGCGAGTGGTCGCGGCCTCGACGAGGCCATCGAGGGTGCGCTGGACCAACCGCTCGGCATCGCGCACCGACAGCCGCCGTTCGATGACCTCGTGCGCAATCATGATCTGTTGCGAGCGATCCAGCGCGAGCAGAGCGCGAGCATGCCCCATGTCGAGGTCACCGGCCAGCAGCATGGTCTGGACCGGCCCTGCCAGGTTCAACAGGCGCAACAGATTCGAGGTCGCGCTGCGCGAACGGCCGATCGCCTCGGCGGCGCGTTCATGGGAGTAACCGAACTCGTCGATCAGGCGGCGAATCCCCTGAGCCTCTTCGAGTGGGTTCAGATCCTCGCGCTGGATGTTCTCGATGAGCGCCATCGCCAGCGCCTGTTCGTCCGCAACCTCTCGAACGATGACCGGGACCTCGCTGAGGCCGGCAAGGCCGGCGGCGCGAAAACGCCGTTCGCCCGCGATGATCTCCCAGCGCGATTCACCGACCGGGCGCACGACAATCGGCTGGATCATGCCATGCACGCGGATCGAGTCGGCCAGTTCCTGGAGCGCTGACTCATCCATGCGAGCGCGTGGCTGGAAGCGTCCCGGAGCGAGCCGGGCGAGGGGCAGCGCATGGATCGCCTGGTCCTCTGCGGGCGCCACTGCCACTACGTCCGTCCCGAGGAGAGCGTCCAGGCCGCGGCCAAGTCCCTTCTGTTTTTGTCTGGTCATTGCTGGACTTCCCGGACTGTGAAACGCGAGCCGTGCATGGGGGGCATGTCGTCGTCGGTGTCATCGTAAGGCGGGCGCGGCGAAGCGGGACGATGGGCGGCCGGCAACTGCGGTTCCGTCAGCGCCGGTTCCGTCAAGCCCAGTTCCGTCGGCGCCGGTTCGGATACGGCAGGTTCCGACAGCACCAGTTTCGATGCCGCCGGCTGCGATCGCGGCGGAGCCCCCGCTTGCTTCGGCGCCGCTAGCTCGGCGGCGGCAGGCACCCCGCGTGCGGCCTTCGCGTCCGGGCGGCCGATGCGCACCAGCAATTCCGCGCCGAACTCGAGATAGGACCTGGCACCCTTGGATTGTGGATCGAACACGATTCCGGGCAAGCCATAGCTCGGCGCCTCGGCAAGCCGGACGTTGCGCGGAATGATGGAACGGAACACCTTCTCGCCGAAGTGCTTCTCGAGTTGCGCGGAGACCTGTTGGGCAAGAGTGACCCGAGGATCGAACATCACACGCAGCAAGCCGGTAATCTGCAATTGCGGATTGAAATTGGCGTGGACCTTCCGAATCGTATTGACCAGGTCGGACAGACCCTCGAGAGCGAAGTACTCACACTGCATCGGAATGATTACGCCGTGCGCGGCACAAAAACCGTTCAAGGTGAGCAGCGACAATGAGGGGGGGCAGTCGATCAAAATGAAATCGTACTGATCATCGACAACTGCCAGCGCGTCGAGCAGGCGTCGTTCGCGTTCGTCGAAATCCACCAGTTCGAGTTCTGCGCCGGCGAGCTCCCGATTCGCGGGCAACACCGAGTACCCCCCGGCACCTGCCGGTTGTGCCGCTTCCAGCACTGGGCACACCCCGATCAGAACCTGATAGACCGACCGCGGTAGCTCGCGCTTGTCGATGCCGCTGCCCATGGTCGCGTTGCCCTGCGGGTCCAGGTCAACAAGAAGCGTGCGCTGGCCGAGCCGCGCAAGCGCGGCGGCGAGATTCACTGCCGTGGTGGTCTTGCCGACGCCCCCCTTCTGGTTGGCGATTACAAATCTCTTGGCCATGTCTGTGAAGTTCCAGAACGGAGTGCGCTCATTGCGCGGGGATGGGTACAGGCGGAGGGCCCGCGGCGCTCGAGCGCTCGAGCAGCAACAGATGTCGCTGCGCGCCGAGTTGCGGAACCGCCAGGCGCACGCTTTGTGCGACACGCCAGGCCGGTGGCAGCGCCGCGACTTCGTCATTTGGAAAGGCGCCCTTCATCGCTGCCACCGTTGTGGCGGGCGTGGCAAGCCCCGCAATTGACGAAACGAATGCCGGCAATGACGCAAAGGCGCGGCAGACGATCAAATCCGGCGCGATCGCCGAGGGGTCCCGCAACTCTTCGACCCGGCAAGAGTGCACTATTACGTTGGCGAGCTGCAACTCTCCTGCGCACTGGCGAAGGAACGCGGCCTTCTTGCCAACGGGTTCGATGAGGTTTACGGCACTCTGCGGCCACGCGATCGCGAGCACCACTCCTGGCAAGCCGCCGCCGCTGCCGACATCGACCACGCGCCTGAACCGGCCGCGCTCCGCGAGAGGCCCGACGATCGCAAGACTATCGAGGAGGTGCTGCGCGAGCATCGCCGCGGGCTCTCGGATCGCCGTGAGGTTGTAGACCGCGTTCCACTTGCCGAGCAGCGCCAGGTAGTCCAGCAGAGCCTCACGAGCCAACGCCGGCAGGGGCAGGCCGAGCACCGCCAACCCAGCATCCAGGCCCTCGGCCAAGGCCTTTCGGGCCGCTCCCCGGCGCTCGTCCAAATGCGCCTTCGACGCTTCAACGGGCGGTCGGCGAGGATCCGAACGGCCGGCACCATCTGCCGTAGAGCGCATTTTCGGGTGGTCGCTGCCGTCGCGGTTCGAGCGGCCGCTACCGGAACCCCGGAGGACCTTGTTCGGCAACTCAGGCGGCCTTTGCGCCGACTCGTCTCTGGCGACGTTTCTTCAGGTGCACAAGGAGAAGGGATATCGCAGCCGGGGTGACACCGGAGATGCGAGCCGCATGCCCAATCGTCTCGGGCCGATGTCGCGCCAGGGTCTGGGCGATTTCGATCGACAAGCCGTGGACCGCGCCATAGTCCAGGTCCTCGGGCATTTTCAGTTGCTCGTTGCCGGCGCTGCGGGCGATCTCGAGCTTTTGGCGGCCAATATAGCCCGCATATTTCAACTGAATCTCGACCTGCTCCGAAACCTGGCGATCATCGACTCCCTTATCGAGCAACGCGGCGATCATCGGGTAATGCACCTCGGGCCTGCGCAGCAGGTCGGCAAGGGAGTGCTCTCGCTCGATCGGCTGCCCGATCAGTTCGAGAGCCCGCTCCGGCGGCAAATTGTCTGGGCTGACCCAGGTACTGCGCAACCTCGCCAACTCTGAATCGATTGCATCACGCTTGCGAGCGAACGCGTCCCATCGGCGATCGTCGACGCAGCCGAGCGAGCGACCAATCGCCGTCAACCGCAAGTCGGCATTGTCCTCGCGCAGACTCAACCGGTACTCTGCACGGCTCGTGAACATTCGATAGGGCTCCGAAACTCCACGCGTAATCAGGTCGTCGACCAACACGCCCAGATAGGCCTCGTCGCGACGCGGACACCAGGTCTGGCGCCCTTGGACCTGGAGGCTGGCATTCATACCGGCCAACAGACCCTGCGCTGCGGCCTCCTCATAGCCCGTCGTGCCATTGATCTGGCCCGCAAAAAAGAGCCCGGGGATCGCGCGTGTTTCGAGTGAGCGCTTCAGGCCCTTGGGATCGAAGTAGTCGTACTCGATAGCGTAACCCGGGCGCAGGATGTGTGCATTCTCCAGCCCCGGGATCGATCGCACGAGATCCATCTGCACGTCGAAGGGCAGACTCGTCGAAACGCCATTGGGATAAAACTCGTTGGTCTCGAGCCCCTCTGGCTCGAGGAACACCTGATGCGAGTCTTTCGAGCGAAATCGCTCGATCTTGTCCTCGATGGATGGGCAATAGCGTGGGCCGATCCCTTCGATGAGCCCGGTATAGAGTGGGCTTCGGTCCAGGCCCGCGCGAATGATCTCGTGGGTGCGCAGCGTCGTGTGGGTGATCCAGCAGGGAACCTGGCGAGGGTGTGCCGCCGGGTCCCCGAGAAACGAAAAGACGGGCACCGGGTTCGAATCACCTGCCTGCTCTTCGCACACCGAGAAGTCGATGGTTCGCCCATCGATCCTCGGCGGAGTGCCGGTCTTCAGGCGCCCCTGCGGAAGCTTCAACTCCTTCAACCGCTCAGCGAGTGAAGTGGAGGGCGGATCGCCCGCACGTCCGGCGGAATGATGCACCAAGCCAACGTGGATCAGTCCGTTCAGGAACGTGCCGGTCGTGAGGACGATTGCGCGGGCGCGAAATCGAATCCCCAGTTGGGTGACCGCTCCAACGGCGCAATTTCCTTCGATGATGAGGTCGTCGACCGCCTGCTGGAACAACCAGAGATTGTTCTGGTTCTCCAGGCGGCGACGGATCGCCTGCCGGTAGAGCATGCGATCTGCTTGTGCGCGTGTCGCCCGGACCGCAGGCCCCTTGCTCGAATTCAGAATCCGGAACTGGATACCGGCTTCGTCGGTCGCCTCGGCCATCGCACCGCCCAAGGCGTCGATTTCCTTGACCAGATGCCCCTTGCCGATGCCTCCGATGGAAGGGTTGCAAGACATTTGCCCGAGCGTTTCGATGCTATGGGTCAGAAGCAGCGTGCGACTCCCCATTCGAGCCGCCGCAAGAGCTGCCTCCGTCCCGGCATGGCCTCCGCCCACGACGATCACATCGAATTCTGTCTGGTATTCCATTTCCGGTTATCTCGAATCCGTCAGCAAGCAGCGCTGATGGGACGCTGATTATAGGCGGTGTGCCGCCGCTGCGTGAAGCAGGCAGACCCCGCGGTAAGGAATGCATAGCCACATGCACTGTCGCCGGTTTTTGTTCCACGTGAAACACGTTCGGCGCGCGAGCGCTTTTCACTTCTGAACACCCAGGCAGAGCCTGTTCCACGTGAAACAAGGCCGCCGTTGTTCGCCGAAGTTTCCGGATCGGCGGAAACATAGGCAGCTCCCAAGTCAAGCCGCCCGAAGGTCGGCTGTATCGTGGGCTCTACCGTGCGGGCTCTACCGTGCGGGCTCTACCGCCTGGGATCTCTCGCCTGGGACCTCTCGCCTGGGACCTCTCGCCTGGGACCTCTCGCCTGGGACCTCTCGCCTGGGATCTCTCGCCTGGGCGCTATCGTCGGCGCGCTATCGTCGGCGCGCTATCGTCGGCGCGCTATCGTCGGCGCACTATCGTCGGCGCACTATCGTCGGCGCGCTATCGTCGGCGCGCTATCGTCGGGTTTGGCGCTCGCGCGCTCGGCGCTCCCGTGTCCTGCCTTCAACGTGGCCGAATGTGCGGTGGGGTTAGCGCTAGCCGCCCCACTTGACGCCGCGATGCAGTCCGGTGCGGAAATTGTGGCAAGTACGGGAACCGGGAACACCGGAGCGATCGTTCCACGTGAAACAATCGCGGTTGCACGCGTCACACACCTCGCTCCGCGGAAACCGCCAACCTTGCTCCGGAGCCTCGGTCGACGCCCGAAGCCGGGATGTGAAACTTGCCGGTTGCACTACTGTCCGCAGTGCCGCGCATCGTGGATCTCGTGCAATGAACTGCGCCCCATGCCTGGAACGCGGAGAACCCGGTCGAAGTCGACCCGAGGCCATCAAGTCGCGTCAAGCTTGCGCCGAACAAGATCCCCGAGGGCGAGCGACGCGGTCAAGCCGGGAGACTCGATGCCGAACAGGTTGATCAGCCCCGACAACTGATGTTCCTCGGGTCCGTCGATCCGAAAATCGGCTGGCGCGCCCCCAGGCGGGACGAGCTTCGGCCGTATTCCGGAATAGGAGGCATGCAAGGCTCCATCTGGAAGCCCCGGCCAGTAGCTGCGGATCTGCTGGTAGAAACCCTGGCCCCGGTTTTCGTCCACGCGGTAGCCGATCTCGTCGATCCATTCCACGTCAGGCCCGAATCTACCTTGCCCAGCCAGATCAATCGTCAGGTGCACGCCGAGGCCGGCCTCGTTCGGAATCGGATAAACCAGCCGCGAAAACGGGCAACGGCCGGTCAAGGCAAAATAATTGCCCCGGCACAGGTAAAGGGCGGGAACATGCGAAGCGCCGATTCCTTCGATGCCGGCTGCGACAACGGACGCGCCAAGGCCGGCCGCGTTCACGAGTTCATCGCACGCGATCAACATGGTGTCCGCCCCGGTTTGAACTTCCACTTCAAAGCCCTTCGCGCTCGCGTGCGTTCGAGCAACCCTGCTCGCGAGGGCGAGCATAGCGCCGTGATCCTCGGCTTCCCCCTGCAAGGCGAGCATCAGGCGGTGGCTGTCGATGATCCCGGTGCCGGGCGAGAGCAGCGCCGCGGTGCAGACGAGCGAGGGCTCCAGGGCCCTTGCTTCACTCACGCTGAGGTAGCGAAGATTGTGTACACCTGCGGCCTGCGCGCGGCGCTCTATCGTATCGAGCGCCGCGTGCTGTTGACTGCTGGTCGCCACGATCAGCTTGCCGCAGGCCCGATAGGGCACGCCTCGTTCCTCGCAATAGGCGTAGAGCCGGTCGCGCCCTTCCACACACAACCGCGCCTTCAGGGAACCCGGTTCGTAATAGATGCCGGCGTGGATCACCTCGCTGTTTCGGGAACTCGTCTCGGTTCCGATGGCGCCGGCTGCCTCGATGATGACCACTTCCCGGCCCGCCATGGCAAGCGCGCGCGCGATCGCGAGGCCCACTACACCCGCTCCGATCACCACTGTCTGGATATGATCCATCAGCTATCCTCGGCCCGCGCGACGGTTTTCACGCTGAGCGGCGGTCCGCCAGAATCATCTCCGCGCCCTTCTCGGCGATCATCAGCGTCGGCGCATTGGTATTTCCCGCGGTGATCGTCGGCATGACCGAGGCATCGACGATCCGAAGACCTGGCACCCGGTGGCAGCGCAGGCGATGATCGACGACGGCAAGCGAATCGATCGCAGGCCCCATGCGGCAGGTGCCAACCGGATGGAAGATCGTCGTGCCGATCTGCGCTGCGGCTTGCTCCAGTTCTTCGTCAGTCTGGAATTCAACGCCCGGGAGGTATTCGACGGGCGAATACTGTCTCAACGCGTCTGCTGAAACGATCTTGCGGGTCAGACGGATCGCATCTGCAGCCACCTTCCGGTCGATCTCGGCTGCGAGGTAATTCGGCCGTATCTTCGGCGCTTCGAAGGGATCGGCGGACGCAATGCGCACCGTGCCTCGCGAGGCCGGATGCAAGTTGCAGACCGAGGCGGTGAAGGCTGGAAAACGATGCAAAGGCTCGCCAAACCTGTCGAGCGACAAGGGCTGTACATGATATTCGAGATTGGCGTATTGCAACCCGGGCCGCGATCTGGCGAACGCCCCCAACTGACTCGGCGCCATGGTCATCGGCCCGCGCCGCAACAAGGCGTACTGCAAGCCGATCTGCGCCTTTCCGAACAGGCTGTTTGCCTGGGTGTTCAGCGTGCGGGCCTTGCTCACCCGGTAGATCATTCGCAGTTGCAGATGATCCTGCAGGTTCTCCCCCACCCCGCTGAGTTCGACGAGAGGTTGCACGCCGGCGCTTCGCAAGACTTTGGCGGGGCCGATACCGGAAGATTGCAGGATGCGCACGCTACCGATGGCTCCCGCCGCCATGATGACTTCCCCTGAGCAAAGGAAGCGCTGATTTTCAGTCGACTGGCTGCCAACGCGACATTCGACACCACCGATTCTTCCGGAGCCGTTAACGCTCAGCAGCAGCCGCGCGACCAGCGCCCCGGTCATCACCTTGAGGTTGGGACGCGACAACACCGGGCGCAGGAAGGCTCTTGCGGCGTTCCAGCGTATGCCGCGCCGCTGGCTGACTTCAAAGTACCCGCAGCCCAGATTGTCCCCGCGATTGAAATCCTCAGTCGCAGGAATACCGACCTGGGCAGCGGCGCGCTGGAATGCATCGAGCAGTTTCCAGCTCAGGCGCTGCTTCTCCACGCGCCATTCTCCATCGTGGCCGTGCAGGGCATCGCTTCCGCCCGCATCGAGGCCGTGCCAGTCTTCGTGCTTTCGAAAGTAGGGCAGCACCTCATCCCAGGACCACCCCGGGTTGTCCCTGGCCCAAGCGTCGTAGTCGCGCCGCTGCCCGCGCATGTAGATCATGCCGTTGATCGACGAGCACCCGCCGAGGACCTTGCCACGCGGGTAGCCGATTGCCCGGCCGCCCAGGCCTTCTTCGGCTTCGGTCTTGTAGAGCCAGTCGGTGCGCGGGTTGCCGATGCAATACAGATAGCCGACCGGGATGTGAATCCACATGTAATTGTCGCGGCCGCCGGCTTCGAGCAACAGAACCCGGATGGAAGGATCGACAGAAAGACGATTGGCCAGCAGGCAGCCGGCCGTGCCGGCGCCAACGATGATGTAGTCGAATTGCGGGTCCATCGCTCCACTCAAGGACGGGTCAGGCCTGCGGGGCCGAACTCAAGGGGCGCTCTCACGCCATCACGATGACCTGGCGGATCGACTCGCCACGCGCGAGCCGATCGAACGCCGAATTGATATCCTCGAGATCGATCCGCTCGGAGAGCAGACGGTCTACCGGGAGCAAACCCGCTTTGTACATCGCGATGAAACGCGGCACATCGCGCGAGGGGACGCACGATCCTACGTAGCTGCCCTTGACCGTGCGCTCCTCGGCTGTAAGGGTGACTGCCTGGAGTTCCCATTTTTGCCCGGGGTTCGGCAGGCCGGCAGTGACGGTGGTGCCGCCGCGCGCGGTGATCCGATAGGCCAACTCCAGCGCCTTCACGCTTCCCGCCATCTCGAAGGCGTAAGCCACGCCCCCGTCGGTGGCCGCCCTGATCTTGTCGATCGCGGCCGGGTCGGTGGCATTGAAGCATTGGGTCGCGCCGAGTTCACGCGCCTTCTGCAGTTTGGCGTCGAGCATGTCGACCGCGATGATCTCCACCGCGCCGGACGCGCGCGCCGCGAGCAACGAAGAAAAGCCCACGCCGCCCAAACCGACGACGGCGACCTTCGCACCGGCTTCGACCTTCGCCGTGTTGAGGACCGCGCCGGCGCCGGTGATCACCGCACAGCCGAACAGCGCCGCCTCGTCCCAGGGAAGGGACGGATCGATCCTGATCGCGGAGCGCCGCGACACCGTGGCATACTCGGCGAAGGCGGCACAGCCGAGATGGTGATAAAGCGGGCCACCCGCCGCGCCGTCGATGCCGGGACCGGACGCTGTGCGCAAGCGCTTGTAGCCACCGAGCAGCGTACCCGCCGAGTTTGCTTCGCCACCGGGGATGCAAAGCGCCGGGCGCCCGACCGCGCAACTGGCGCAGGTGCCGCAGTTGGGCCTGAAGATCAGCACAACGTGGTCGCCAACCTGCAGGTCGGTCACGCCCGCGCCCAACTCGAGCACTTCCGCGGCAGCTTCGTGCCCCGGCACGATCGGCATCGGCCAGGGCCGGTCACCGTTGAGAGCCGACAGGTCGGAGTGGCACAATCCGGCCGCACGAATCTTCACGAGGATCTCGCCGTGCCCCGGCCCTGCCAGGTCTACTTCCTCGATCGACAACGGCCGGCTTTGCGCATAGGGCGCTGGCAGCCCCGTCTCACGCAACACCGCTGCGCGCATCTTCATTTACGTCTCCGGTAGTTCGTTCGCTCGTGACCGGTGCGCTGCGTCCGGCCTCGGAAAGGCCCGTCGATCTGCCCGCCCCACCCCGGCCCGCCACGCCCGCCTGCCCCCGGCGTCCTGCGTTCGCTCAGAGCCCGGCCAGGCACAGGTACTTGATCTCGAGGTATTCGTCCAGGCCGTACTTCGATCCTTCGCGACCGAGCCCCGACTGCTTGACGCCGCCGAATGGAGTAACTTCGTTCGACAGGATGCCGCTGTTCACGCAGACCATCCCGGCCTCGATCGCTTCGGCAACGCGAAAGATGCGCCCGACATCGCGCGAGTAAAAATAAGCGGCGAGGCCGAACTCGGTGTCGTTGGCCATTGCAATCGCTTCGTCATCGGTGCCAAAGCGAAACAGCGGCGCCACCGGGCCGAAGGTCTCTTCGCGTGAAACCCGCATCTCGGAGGTGACGTTCGTGAGCACCGTGGGCTCGAAGAACAGGCCACCGAGCGAGTGGCGATGACCGCCGATCACCAGGTTTGCGCCCTTCGCCAGCGCGTCGGCGACGTGCTCCTCGACCTTTTTGACTGCGGCCTCCTCGATCAGCGGCCCGACCGTCACACCGGGTTCGGTGCCGGCGCCCACCTTGAACCCTCCGACCCGCTCAGCGAGCTTTTTCGAAAACGCGTCGTAGACGCGCTCCTGGACGATCAGCCGATTCGCGCATACACAGGTCTGGCCGGCATTGCGGTATTTGGAGGCGAGCGCGCCGTCGACGGCCGCGTCCAGGTCGGCATCGTCAAAGACAATGAAGGGTGCGTTGCCGCCGAGTTCGAGCGAGAGCTTCTTGACCGTGTCCGCAGACTGGCGCAAAAGGATCCGGCCCACCTCCGTAGAACCGGTGAACGATACCTTGCGCACCACCGGGTTGGTGCACATTTCCTTTCCTACCTCCGACGCATGGTCACTGACTATGAGGTTGAACACCCCGGGCGGAAAACCGGCCTGCTCGGCCAGTTCCATGAGCGCCATCGCCGACAGGGGTGTGAACTCCGCCGGCTTGGCGACCACCGTGCAACCCGCCGCGAACGCCGGCGCCACCTTGCGGGTGATCATCGCGATCGGGAAGTTCCAGGGCGTGATCGCCGCGCATACGCCAATGCCCTGCTTGAGCGCAAAGAGCCGTCGATCGGACTGGGTGGTCGGGATGATGTCGCCATAGGCACGCTTGCCTTCCTCGGCGAACCACTCGATGAACGACGCGCCGTAGACAACCTCACCGCGCGACTCGGCCAGCGGCTTGCCCTGCTCGGACGTCATCAGCAGGGCGAGGTCTTCGGTGTGAGCGATGACCAGATCGAACCAGCGCCGCATGATGGCTGCGCGCTCCTTGGCGGTTTTTGCCCGCCAACCGGGAAGCGCGCGGGCCGCCGCGTCGATTGCACGTCGCGTTTCGGGCGCACCCATGCTCGCAACCTCGACGATCGTGGCGCCGGTGGCCGGGTCCGTGACAGCAAAGCGCTCGCCCGAATCCCCGTCGACCCACTTGCCGTCGATGTAGCCCTTCGCCTTGAGCAGCGTCATGTCTTTCAATTGCAAGGTCATTTTCCTCTCTCCGTTCGGGTCGACTCGCGCGGCGCTGCCGGCGCCACGCCACGTTCGTCACTTCATTGTCGGCATCACAAATTCCGCACCCGCCCGGATGCCGGTCGGCCAGCGCTGGGTGACTGCCTTCTGGCGGGTGTAGAAGCGCACGCCCTCCGGGCCATGCATGTGGTGCTCGCCGAACAGCGAGGCTTTCCAGCCACCGAATGAATGGAAGGCCATCGGCACCGGAATCGGTACGTTGATCCCGACCATGCCGACCTGTACGCGGGTGGCGAATTCGCGCGCCGCGTCGCCGTCACGGGTGAAGATTGCGCAACCGTTGCCAAACTCATGGCTGTTCACCAGCGCGAGCGCCTCATCGAAGTTCGCCGCGCGCACGATCGATAACACCGGGCCGAAGATCTCCTCGTTGTAGATCCGCATGCCGGGCTTGACGTCGTCAAAGAGGCTCCCCCCCATGAAGAAGCCCTTCTCGCTGCCTGGCACGGTCTGCTCGCGACCGTCGACCACCAGCCGGGCGCCCTCCGCGAGGCCCGTGTCGACGTAGCTGCGCACTTTTTCCAGGTGCGCACCGGTTACAAGGGGGCCCATCTCGGCATCGTCGGCCATGCCTTGCGCCATCCTGATTTTCGGCACCCGCTCAGCCAGATGGGCAACGAGCCGGTCCGCCACGGAGCCTACCGCCACCGCCACCGATACCGCCATGCAACGCTCGCCAGCCGATCCATAGGCCGCCCCGATGAGCGCATCGACCGCCTGGTCAAGATCCGCGTCGGGCATGACGACCATGTGATTCTTTGCGCCGCCGAGCGCTTGCACCCGCTTGCCGTGCCGGCTGGCCGCTTCATGCACGTAGCGTGCGATCGGCGTGGAGCCGACGAAGCTCACGGCAGCAACGCCGGGATGCTCGAGCAGCGCGTCGACCGCCTCCTTGTCGCCGTTGACAACGTTGAAGACGCCGTCGGGCAGGCCCGCTTCCGCGAGCAGTTGCGCGAGCATCAACGATGCGGACGGATCCCTCTCCGAGGGCTTCAGGACGAAGGTGTTGCCGCAAGCGATCGCTACCGGGAACATCCACATCGGCACCATGACCGGAAAATTGAACGGAGTGATTCCCGCGCACACGCCCAGCGGCTGGCGAATCGAGTACATGTCGACGCCCGTGCCCACCTGCTCGCTGTACTCGCCCTTGAGCAGTTGCGGGATGCCGCAGGCGAATTCGACAACTTCCATGCCCCGGGTAATTTCGCCGCGCGCATCGCTGAACACCTTGCCGTGCTCCGCCACGATGCGCTCGGCCAGGGCATCGGTGTGGTGCTCGACCAGTTCCCTGAACCGGAACAGCACGCGCGCGCGTCGCAGCGGTGGCGTGCCGGACCAGCCCGGGAAGGCGGCGGTGGCCGCGCGCACCGCGGCATCGACCTGCGCGCTCGACCCCATCGCCACCTGGCGGGCGACTTCGCCGGTAGCGGGGTTGTAGACCGGGGCGCTGCGCGAACCGCTGGCCCGCGCAACGGCCCTTCCGTCGATCCAGTGGCCCGCGTCGCTCGCGCTGCTCAGGTTGCTGTCGGAACTACCCATGTCGATTTCCTGTGCTGTCTGATTGACAATGCTTTTGCGTTCAATATACTGAACGATTGTTCACTGTCTGGAACACTGAAGTTTAATGCCAGTGGCTGCAATGTCAACCCGAGCGCTTTCGGACCCAGGCCGGACCGACGCCGACGCCGGCCTCGTACCGGCGGTGGAGCGCGCCAGTCGCCTGCTCGACTTGCTGTCTGCGGCGCCGCGCGCGCAACCGCTGGCCGACTTGGCCAAGTCGCTTTCGCTGCCCAAGAGCAGCGTTCACGGGCTCCTGCGTACCCTGACCGCACTCGGGCTTGCGATGCGCAACGCGCGCGGCGAGTACTCCCTGGGTCCCAAGGCGCTCCAATGGGCCCAGGCCTTCCAGCGCCAGTCTTACGTGGTCGAGGCGTTCAACGATGCCGCACAGGCCTTCGATGCCCTGCGCGAGGAAACGATCATGCTGGCGGTGCTCGACGGCGCCGACGTCCTGTACCTGGCCTGCCGGCCCGGTACCCGGGCACTCGGCGTGACCTTTCGCGTCGGCGGACGCTTCCCCGCCTGCTCGACGTCCTCGGGCAAGGCAATGCTTGCCACGCTGCCGCTCGAGCAGGTGCGCGCCCTGGTCGGCGCGAGCCCGCTGCCGCGGCTGACCCGGCACAGCGTAGCCAGCCGGGCGGCCCTGGAGCGCCAGCTCGAAGCCGTGCGAAGCGCCGGCCATGCAATCGACGATGAGGAAACCGCCGCAGGCATGCATTGCTTCGGCGCGCCCGTGTTCCGCGCCGGTCACCGCGAGGCTGCCGCTGCCGTCGCGGTCAGCCTGATCAAGGCGTCGACCACGGCGGCTCGCCAGATCGAGGTGGTAGCGGCGATCATGGCGCTGGCCATCGACGTCTCGTGCCGGCTCGGCGTCGCGCCCGCCGCTGCTTCGGCCACTGCCCGCCGGACGGCAAGGCCGCTATCGGCGGTCCGGCACGCGGCGCATGGCGGCTCGGAGCGGCCCGCGCAGCCGGCAGCGCCGGTGCGACCGGCCGCCTGAGCCCTTCCCGAGAATCTGCAGCGGCCGAACATGACAGAGGAAAACACGCCCGGCGCCAGCACATCGATCGCGATCACGCTCGGCGACCCGTGCGGAATCGGCCCCGAAATCGTCCTGAAGGCCTGTGTCGACCCGCGGCTCGAGCCGCAGTTGCGCGCGCAGTTGGTGGTCGTCGGCGATCCGGCGTTGCTCGCCCTCGAAGCCGCCCGGCTGGCGCTGCCGGTGCCGGCGCGCATCGAAGCGGTCGGCCTGCCGGCCGGCGTGCTGGCCACCGAATTGCCGGTCGGCCACGTCGATCCTCGAGGCGGCGACGCCGCCTGGCGCTGGGTGGTACACGCGGCCGGCATGGCCCTGCAAGGCCGGGTCCGGGCAATCGTGACGGCGCCCCTCGCCAAGGAGGCCATGAACGCGGCCGGACACCACTACCCCGGTCATACCGAGTTGCTCGCGGAACTCGCGGGCGGCGCGGACGTGCGCATGATGCTCGCCAACGAGGAACTGCGCACGGTGCTCGTCTCGATCCACCTGCCGTTGCGCGAAGCCATCGCCCGCGTTCGCATGGACAACGTGCTCGCTACCATCCGCATCGCCGACGCTGCGCTGCGCCGGGCCGGAATCGAGGCGCCACGGGTCGCCGTTGCGGGGCTGAACCCGCATGCCGGCGAGGGAGGGATGTTCGGCCGCGAAGAGATCGACGAAATCGGCCCCGCTGTGGCCACGGCCCGGCAACGCGGCATCGCGGCCAGCGGCCCGTTTCCGCCGGATACTGTTTTCATGCGCGCGCGCGGCTTTCGCGAGTTCGACGTGGTCGTTGCGATGTACCACGACCAGGGCCTGATACCGGTCAAGTATCTCGGCCTTGACGATGGCGTGAACATCACGATCGGCCTGCCGTTCGTGCGTACCAGCCCCGATCACGGAACCGCCTTCGATATCGCCGGCAAGCCTGGACCCGACGGCCGCGGGCTGGCTGATCCACACAGCCTCGTCGCGGCCATTCGCCACGCGGCGCAGCTTTGCGCACACTGAGCAGCGCACAGGACTGCCGCACGCGCCATGCCGTTTCATGACTGGCCCGAACCTGTCGCCTGGCTCGCCGCCGCGCTATCCGTTTGGCTGATGATCGATGCGGCCAGACGCGCCGGCTGGCGAGCGCCTCGCAACGATCAGTTGTTCTGGGCGACGGCGGTAACTCTCGTCTGGAGCGCGCGCCAGATGACGGTCACGCTGCCCAACGGCCTGAACCTGCAGTACCTGGGCGCGGCCTGGCTGACGCTGCTGCTCGGTTATCCGCGCGCCGTGGTGTCGATGGCGGCGATCATCGCCCTCGAGACGCTCGTGTCGCGCGTTGCCATGCCGGGCTTCGCCCTGCCCTTTCTGTTTCTCGGCGTGGCCCCGGCCTGGCTCATGTGGCTCATCGCCAAGGCGTGCCGGCGCTGGCTGCCGGCCAATCTGTTTGTCTTTTTGCTCGGCACGAGCTTCGTCGGCCTGTTCCTGGCCTACGCCATGCCCCTGGTGGTTGCAGCGTCGCTCACAGCCTGGCTGGCGAACATCAGCGCACCGGACTACTGGCAGACGATGCTTCCCTATGCGCTGCTACTGGCCGGCGGAGAATCGTGGCTCGAAGGAATGCTGATCACGCTACTGGTGGTCAGCGTGCCCGACAATGTGCAACTGTTCGACCAGAAGTACTACCTGCACCGGCCGTAACCGAAGCCGATCGATTCAGCCGACCGGCTCGATGCAGCCGCGAATTCCACTCAATGATCGGCTCCCTTCAGCCAGCGAGCCGCTCCTGGAGCGCTTCCTTGACCTCGCGAAGCGCAGCGGGCAAACGTTCCGACAACCGATCGAACAATTCGTCATGCAAGCCGAATTCGCGCTGCCAGGCGGCCTGCTCGGTCGAGGTGATGCGCTCGAAATCCTCTCTCGTGAATGGCAGCCCTCGCCACTCGATGTCTTCATAGCGCGGTGTAGTGCCGAACAGGTTCTCGACGCCGCCGCCCTGGCCCTCGATCCGGTCGATCATCCATTTGAGCACGCGCATGTTCTCGCCGAAGCCGGGCCAGAGAAACCGCCCGTTTTCGTCGGTGCGAAACCAGTTCACGCAGAAGATCGCCGGCAGCTTCGCGCCATGTTCCTCGAGCCGCTCACCGAGTTCGAGCCAGTGACCGAAATAGTCGGCCATGTGATAGCCGCAGAAGGGCAGCATCGCGAAGGGATCGCGGCGCACGACGCCGGTTGCACCGGCCTGCGCCGCAGTCGTTTCCGAGCCCATCGTGGCCGCCATGTAGACGCCCTCCACCCAATTGCGCGCCTGCGTAACGAGTGGCACGGTCGTGGAGCGACGGCCGCCGAAGATGAACGCGTCGATGGGTACGCCCTGCGGGCTGTCCCAGTCGGGATCGATCGACGGGCACTGCGCCGCCGCCACGGTAAACCGCGAATTCGGATGGGCGGCCTTGCGCCCGGCCTTGCCGTCGGCCGGGGTCCAGTCCTGGCCGCGCCAGTCGGTGAGGTGCGCAGGGGGTTCGGAGAGCCCCTCCCACCAGACGTCGCCATCGTCGGTGAGCGCGACGTTGGTAAAGATCGTGTTCTCGCGCAGCGAGGCGAGGCAGTTCGGGTTGGTCCGTTCGCTGGTTCCGGGAGCCACGCCGAAAAAACCGGCCTCGGGATTGATCGCATAGAGACGCCCGTCCTGGTGGGGCTTGATCCAGGCGATGTCGTCACCGAAGGTCGTGATCTTCCAGCCATCGAGCCCCGGAGGCGGTATCAGCATCGAAAAGTTGGTCTTGCCGCATGCTGAAGGAAAAGCCGCTGCGATGTGGTACTGCTTGCCCTCGGGCGAGGTGACACCCACGATCAGCATGTGCTCGGCCAGCCAACCCGCGCCTCCGCCCATGGCGTCCCGGCGACCCATGTTCGAGGCAATCCGGAGCGCGAAGCACTTCTTGCCGAGCAGTGCATTGCCGCCATAGCCGGAACCATACGACCAGATCTCACGGGTTTCGGGATAGTGAACGATGTACTTGGTTCGGCTGCAGGGCCACGGGATGTCTTTCTCGCCAGCCTCGAGCGGCATCCCGACCGAATGAACGCAGGGCACGAACTCGCCATCGGCGCCCAGCACCTCATATACGGCGCGACCCATCCTTGTCATGATGCGCATGCTCGCCACCACGTAAGGGCTATCCGACAACTCGAAGCCGATATGCGAGAGCGGGCTGCCGAGCGGACCCATCGAGAAGGGAATCACGTAGAGCGTGCGCCCGCTCATGCAGCCGTCGAACAGATTGTCGAGTGTCTCGCGCATCTCGGCGGGAGCCATCCAGTTGTTGGTAGGGCCGGCACCCTCGGGAGTTTCCGAGCAGATGAAGGTGCGGTCCTCGACCCGGGCCACATCGGCGGGATCCGACCAGGCCAGATACGAATTCGGCCGCTTTGCCGGGTTCAGCCGACGCATCGTGCCTGCTTCCACCATTTGCTTGCAAAGCGCGTCGTATTCATTCTGCGAGCCGTCGCACCAGTGAATGCGCTCCGGGCGCACCAGACGGGCGACCGAGTCAACCCACTCGAGCAGACGGCGATGCGTCACGTAGGCAGGTGCGAAGAGCTGGGCGGCGAGCGCGCCGATCTCCTGGGGCCGCGCTTGCAGGGCGCTGAAGACAGGGGAATTCATGGAACGGTCTCAAAGGGGTTGACGGATACTACACTGCAGCATAGTCGATCTTTCCGAGCGCCCCTACCGCGGCAAAAGTCATACCGGACGCTGCGGTATTGCATGCAACGCACGCTCGCCCCGGGTACGATAGCCGGGCTTTCTTGCGCATCGAGACCCATGGCCCAGCTCAGTCCTGCTCAACGCACCGCCGGCACCGCGCGCATCGTGCTCGCTGCGGGGGTGCTCTTCGTCCTCGAAGCGGTCTGGCGTGGCTCGGTTGCCCGCACGCTGGTCGCCGCGGCCGTGCTGGCGCTCGGCGCCGGCTTGCTGTTCTTTGCGAATCGCGCCGACTGAACTCGCGCTCGCGCCTCCATCCTCTTCTTCTCTTATTTGCGCGCTACTCGCTTGACCGGCTACGAATCACTGCGCGTCGATCCTTACCCTATCGACGTCGAACTCCTGGACGACGGCACCACCGGGCCTGAACTGGCGCATCTTGCGCGCAGCTATCGCGACAGCCCGCGGGCGCTAATCTTCCGGAATCCCTCGTCGGACTGGCGCCTGTTCGTCGTCACGCTGCCGCTGGCTACACGGCTCTCGCTGATGGCCAATCCGATCTTCGCCCAGCTTACCCGGGCCTGGGGCCTGAATGTGCGCTTCATCGGGGTCGACCGGGACGGCCTGGTTCACGACTTCCGGGCGCTGCTGTCCGATCGCACGCTGGCCCTGCTCATCGAATTGCTCGCCCACAACGACGAAAGCGCGCTCGACCTGCTGTTTGCCGCGCTGGCGCGCGAAATGCTCACGGTGCTCGAGCGCCGCCGCGATGACTGGTCGCGTCATCTGGCGCGCGAACACCGCCTCGAGCCAGGCGTGCCGGGCACACTGTTCGATCACGCCGGCCGCTATCCGGATTTTCTGGCGAAGCTGCGGGCCACCTTGCGCGACGGCACAATCGATGTCGCCTTCTACGGACGCGTGTTGCGCTCCGTCGACCTGCGCGAGGCCACCGTCGACACGCGGATCGCGGCGCTGATCGAGTCGGCCCTCGATCCGGTCACCATGGCCAAGCTGCAACGAACGCCCGCCGGCAAGCATCTGGGCTCCTACAACTGGCTGAGGATCGAACCGGCGCGCGCCGCGCCGCGTGCCTACCTGCTCTCCCGATTGCCGGCCTTCGCCACCTTCTTTGCCGACGCGCTGCTCCCGCTGGAGCCGGCGGCGCTGGCGGACGAGCATGGGGGGTTCGATCCGCTATACAGCGCGCAAGCGCTCGACGAGTTCGACGAGCCGCACGGCGATCGGGCCGAGCCTCGACCGGACCGCCCCCGCAGCGCCAAGGGGAGCGGCAGGCGGCCGGATTTCGACCTTCGTCCGGTGGTTGCGCGCAGCCTCAGCGCGCGCAGCCAGCACTGGGCCGGGATGCTGCGCCGGGCGATCGACGCCGGACAGGACCGCGCGACGATCGAAGCGATCGCGCAGCGCTTCGCGGTTGGCGACAACGTGATCCGGCGGGTGTGGCGCGAGCAACCCGCCGCGCTCGGGCAGCCGCCCACCTGGCACCTGGCCCAGATCCTGCGCCGGCTGCATTCACTGCCCGATCGGGACTGGCCGATTACCGACGCCGCCTGGCAAACGCTGATGGCGCACTCGGTGCCGGCGGAAGCGCTTTGATCGTGCCGGCCGATCCGGCAGGCCGGCAGCTCGGCGCCGCATCTCCGGCAGGCGGGCGGTTCAGCGCCGCCTGGCTCGGCGGGCCACCGGTTCAGCGTCGCCGGAGGTCCTCGGCGCCGCGGTAGATGCGGTTCCAGGTCGGGCTGATGACGATCTCGTTCAGGCACACATGCGCCGGCGCGTCGATCGCATAGCAGATGGCGGAGGCGACATCTTCGGGCTGGAGCATGCGTGCGAGGTCGGCCTCGGGGGGTGGCAGCGGGCGTGAGCGCAGGATCGGTGTGGCGACCTCGCCCGGACATACGTGGGTCGCGCGGATCCCGTGGCCGCCTTCCTGATCGTTGATGCTTTCCACGAGCGGCGAGAGCGCCTGCTTGGTCGCCCCGTAGGCCGCTCCGGTGAATGCCAGATAGCGCCAGCCGGCCCATGACGAGACCACGACGATTGCGCCGCTCCCCGCCTCGCGCATCGTGGACAGAACGGCAGCGACGCAAAACGCCACTCCGTTCAGGTTGATTGCGCTGACTTTGGCGAAATCGGCCGGCTTCAAGGCGCTCCAGTAGCGATTGGGCACGTTGGTGCCCGCCGAGCAAACCAGCGCATCGATGCGACCCTGCCGCGCGAGGATCGCCTCGGCAGCGGCGCTCACCGCGTCGGCATCGGACACATCGAGCGGGATCGCCTCGGCGCTGCCGCCGGCGGCCGCGAGCAAATCGCAGGCAGCCTGCAGCTCGGCCGGGCGGCGCCCGCTGATCACTACGTGCCAGCCGTCGCCGGCCAGGCGCTGTGCAGTCGAGCGGCCGATGCCGGTGCCGCCGCCCGTGATCCACGCCACGCGCTTCGTTTCGTTCCTGTTCATTGCCTCTCTCCCGTCTGGATTCTGGCTCTGTTCCATGGGCAATCCGGCACTATTCGCGCGCAGCGCGAACGGGCCGTTGCGCCCCCGGTTCAGCCGCGCGCAGGAATTTGCGCGCGCGCTCGACGATCTTTGCAGCCGATAGCCGCGCCTGCGCTTCGAGCACCGGCGAATAGCCCACCGGGATGCGAGCGCCGCCGCAGCGAGCCACCCGGGCGCCGCTGTGTTCGGCCAGCGTGGCCGCCAACTCGGCGCCGAAGCCGCCCACCTGGACCGCCTCGTGGGCGATCAGTACTCGCCCGGTGCGCGCGGCCGATTCGAATACGGCATCGCGATCCCAGGGCCAGAGGGTGCGCAGGTCAATCAGGTCCACTTCGATTCCGTCGCCGGCCAGGGTATCGGCCGCCTCGGCGCTCCAATGCACCGCCTTGCTCCAGCTCACGATCGTCAGATCGCCGCCCCGACGCACCTGGCGGGCACGCCCGAGCGGCACCTGCAAGGTCTCGTCGACCTCGCCTTCGAGCCCCCAGAGCTCCTTGTGCTCGAAGTAGGCCACCGGGTCGCCGCATTCGAGGGCCGCTCGCAACAGCGAATGATTATCCTGTGGAGTTGCCGGGCACACGACCACCAGGCCAGGCACGTGCGCGAACCAGGCCTCGAGCGACTGGGAGTGTTGAGCCGCCGAAGCACTCCAGATCCCGTTCGGCATCCGGATCACGGCGGGCACGCGGCCCTGCCCGCCGAACATGAAGCGGTTCTTGGCGGCCTGGTTTACGATCTCGTCCATGGCGCAAAGGGCGAAGTCGATCACCCGCATCTCGACGACCGGCTTGAGTCCGGTGAGCGCCATGCCAACTGCCGCGCCCACGATCGTGGCCTCCGAGATCGGGGTGTCGATGACCCGTCTTTCGCCGAACCGCTCGGAAAGCCCCCGGTACTGGCCGAATATGCCGCCGCGCCCGAGATCTTCGCCCATTGCGATGACCGACGGATCGACCTGCATCGCCTGCGCGAGCCCGGCTGCGGCGGCCGCCGCATAGGTCATCAACTCAGCCACCGGCCGCTCCCCGTATCCTGGATGTCCTCGAATGCCGCCGACGCCTGCGGCCAGGGCGCGGCATCGGCGGACGCGATCGCCGCGGTGACTTCGGCGCGCGCCTCGCGCATCACCGCGTCAGTCGTCGCTTCATCGATGCCCGCCCTGAGTAAAGGCGCCCGCGCCGCCGCGATCGGATCGCCAAGCAGCGCCGCCTCGAGTTCGGCCGGATCGCGGTAGGCCGCCGGATCGACCGACACGTGGCCCTTGAAGCGGTAGGTTCTGGCATGCAGCAGTCGCGGGCCATTGCCGGCGCGGATCTGCGAAATCAGTTCCCCCGCACCTCGCCAGACATCGACGATGTCCATGCCGTTGACCTCGAGCGCCGCAATGCCGTAGCCGCGAGCGCGCGCCGCCGCACCGTCGCCGGCCGACATTGCCGAAGTCCGGGTCATCGCCGACCACTGGTTGTCCTCGCACACGAAGAGCACCGGCAGCCGGAAGGCGGCCGCCCAGTTCAGGCTCTCGGCAAAGGGGCCGCGATTCAGGGCGCCGTCACCGAAGAAAGTGACCGCGATCGCGTCGCGCCCCTGAATCGCCATCGAGTGCGCGGCGCCCACCGCAATCGGGATTCCTGCCGCAACCACGCCGTTGGCGCCGAGCATGCCGACCGAGAAATCGGCGATGTGCATCGAGCCGCCCTTGCCACCGCAAAAGCCCGATGCCTTGCCGAACAACTCCTGCATCATGCGCTCGATGCTGGCGCCCTTGGCGATCGTGTGACCGTGCCCGCGATGGGTCGAGGTCAGCCAGTCGGGGTCGTGCAGATGCGCGCAAACCCCCGCCGGCACGGCCTCCTGGCCGGTCGACAGATGCAGCGGGCCGCGCACCTGGGCTGTCGTGCCGGCGGCCTGCCCGAAGGCGGCCACGCCGCCGCGGCTCGCGAGTTCGGCGGCGTCTTCGAAGGCCCGGATCCGGCACATCGTCCGGTACAGCGCGAGCAGTTGGCCGGCATCGGGCGCTGGCATCCGGTGATCGGCATCGGGTACAGGCATGTGCCGGGCGGAATCGTCGCGCGTCTTTCGGGTGGCGTTTTCTTCCATCCTGGCTCCGCATCCGAAAACCGTGCATGCTAGCAGCTTCCGGATGGGCGAACCGGACGCAAAAGCGGTCGGAACATCGCACGCCGGTGCTCAACATGCAGAGACTTGTGGAGAGTCCGCCATGAACCCACCGGGGCCGCAGCAGCAATACTTTGATGCGCTCGCCGCCGGATTGCTGAAGATCCAGCGCTGCGATGCGTGCTCGCGCCACGTCTTCTACCCGCGAGTGCTGTGCCCGCATTGCGGCGCCGCGCCACTGTCGTGGGTCGAACCCAGCGGGCGCGGGACGGTCTATTCAACGACTGTGCTGCGCCGCAAGCAGGAGGCGGGCGGCGACATCAACGTTGCGCTGATCGATCTCGACGAAGGCGTGCGGATGATGAGCCGCGTCGAGGGCATCGATCCAGGCGCCGTGCGGATCGGCATGCCGGTAGCGGCACGGATCACCGAGCACGAGGGCGTCCCGCTTCTCGTTTTCGATCGCAGGGAGGATTGAGCATGGTGAACGCTACGGGCGGTTTCGCGCGCAATTCGCGCCGCCTGCGCGGTGCGACCGCTATTGTCGGCGTGGGACAGGCCGGGCTGGGCGATGCGAGCGGCTTCACCGAAATGGAGATCCTCACGCAAGCATCGCTCGATGCGTGCGCCGATGCCGGGGTGTCGCTGCGCGATATCGACGGCCTCGCCACCTGCAGCGTGACCTCGGGCATGTGGGCCATGGCGGTGGCCGAGAGCCTTGGCATCCGGCCGCGCTTCATCGACAGCACGATGCTCGGCGGTTCGAGTTTCGTTGCGCACCTGTTGCCGGCGATGCTCGCACTCGAGGCCGGCGTGTGCAACGCCGTGCTTGTCTGCTACGGCAGCACGCAACGCAGCTCGGCGATCGGGCGCGCCGGCGTTGCGGCCTCGCGCAAACTGCTCGACCCCCAGCCTTTCGAGCATCCCTACGGTCCGGCATCGCCCGCGCCCTCGTATGCGTTGGCGGCCGCGCGCCATATGTACGAATACGGCACGACCCGCGAGCAGCTCGCCGAGGTCGCGGTCGCCGCCCGCAAGTGGGCAATCCTGAACCCGGAAGCACAAATGCGCGATCCGCTGACGATCGAGCAGGTCCTTGCCTCGCGCATGGTCGCCGACCCGCTCACGGTGCGCGACTGCTGCCTCGTGACCGACGGTGCGGGCGCCCTCGTCATCGCGCGAGCCGATCGTGCCGACGATTTCGCGCGGCCATCGGTGTACGTGCTCGGCAACGCCACTGCCGTCTGGCACCGGCAGATCTCCTCGATGCCGGATCTCACCGTGACAGCCGCCAGCGAGTCGAGCCGCCGCGCCTTCGAGATGGCCGGCATCACGCCTGCCGATGCCGATGTGGTCGAACTCTACGATGCCTTCACTATCAACACTTTGCTGTTCCTCGAAGACCTCGGCTTTTGCGCGAAGGGTGAAGGCGGGCACTTCGTTTCCGGCGGCGCGATCGCCCCTGGAGGCAGGCTGGCGGTCAACACCAACGGCGGCGGCCTGTCGTGCGTACACCCAGGCATGTATGGCATCTTCCTCATGATCGAGGCGGTGCGCCAACTGCGCGGCGAATGCGGCGAGCGCCAGGTGCCGCAGGCCCGGATCGCGGTCGTCAACGGCAACGGCGGCGTGCTGTCGAGCCAGTCGACCGCGGTGCTGGGCAACGCCGCTACGCTTTGAGCTGCAGCGTCACGCGAGGCATGGTCGCCACACCAGGAGTTCCGATGATGGGAATGCTCGATGGCAAGGTTGTCACCAGCGCGGCCGGCGGCCAGGCGGTGGCCAACATCGACAGCGTGTCGAGAGTTCAACAATGACCGACTCCCTGCGACAACAGATCGAGTACTACCGGGCCCGGGCGGGAGAGTACGACGAGTGGTTCTTCCGGCGTGGGCGCTACGATCGCGGTCCGGAGCACAATGCGCGATGGTTCACTGAGGTCGGCGAGGTCGCGGCCTCGCTCGACGCCTTCGCGCCGACCGGGGAAGTCCTCGAACTGGCCTGCGGCACCGGGCTCTGGACTCAGCAGCTGGCGCGCCACGCCGCGCACGTGACCGGCGTGGACGCATCCGCCGAGGTGCTCGCCTTGAACCGCGAGCGCATCACCTTGCCGAAGCGTGAGCAAGTGGCCTCCCCGGAGCTCGAAGGCGCCGCCTCCGCGACCCCTGGGCGCTTCGCCTCCCCGCCCGTCACCTGGATCGAGGCCGACCTGTTCGCCTGGGAGCCGCCGGCGGCGCAGTTCGACGTGGTGTTCTTCAGCTTCTGGCTCTCCCACGTCCCTCCCGAGCGATTCGAATCATTCTGGGCGCTCGTTCGCCGGGCCCTGCGGCCGGGCGGGCGCTTTTTCCTGGTCGACTCGCGATACGCGCCGTCGTCCACCGCGATCAACAATCCGCTTACCGACCCCGCCGATACAGTCCAGACGCGACGGCTGAACGACGGTCGCGAGTTCGAGATCTACAAGGTCTTCTACGAGCGCGACTCGCTCGCGGCGCGCCTCGCGAAACTGGGATGGACCGCGGATGTGCGCGAGACACCGACGTACTTCATCTATGCTTGCAGCCGCACGGATGCGGCCTGAGGCAGCATCGCCACTTTCCTCGAGAAGCGCCCGCGCGCGCCTCGCTTCCACGGAGTCACCGTCATGACCACCGCCGTCGAAACACCGGAGGGCATGGCCGCAGCGCTCGCCGGCGTGCGCGTACTCGACTTCTCGCGGGTGCTCGCCGGCCCCTGGTGCTCGCAAAATCTCGCCGACCTCGGCGCCGACGTAATCAAGGTGGAGCATCCTCGTCACGGCGACGACACCCGCACCTGGGGCCCTCCCTGGCTGCGCGACGGCGAAGGCCGCGACACCCGCGACTCGACCTACTATGCATCGACCAACCGCAACAAGCGATCCATCACCCTCGATGTCAGCAAGCCCGAGGGCCGCGAACTGGCAGTCGAACTGGCAAAGCACTCGCAGGTCTTCATCGAAAACTTCAAGGTCGGCAACCTGGCGCGCTACGGCCTGAACTACGAGTCGCTGCGCGCGGTGAATCCGTCGCTCGTCTACTGCTCGATCACCGGCTACGGCCAGAGCGGCCCCGATGCGCACAAGCCGGGCTACGACTTCGTCTTCCAGGGCCTGGGCGGGCTGATGAGCATCACCGGCGAGCGTGATGACCTGCCAGGCGGCGGCCCGCAGAAGGTCGGCGTGGCGGTGGTCGATATCTTCACCGGCATGTACGCCTCGGTGGCGATCCTGGCCGCGCTGCGCCACGCCGAGCGCACCGGGCAGGGCCAGTACATCGATATGGCGCTACTCGACAGCGTAGTTGCGATCGGCGCCAACCAGATCATCGGCTACCTGAACGGCGGGCGCATCCCGCCGCGCTACGGCAACGCGCACGCCAATGTGGTGCCCTACAACGTCTTTGAGACCTCGGATGGCTACATGATCCTGGCAGTCGGCAACGATTCGCAGTGGCTCGGTTGCTGCCGGGCGATCGCCCGCCCGGATCTGCAAGCCGACGAGCGTTATCGCACGATGACCGGGCGCATCGAACACCGCGAAGAGCTGCTCGGCGAGCTGACGGCGCACCTGCGCACCCAGCCGGCGCGGCACTGGACCGAGGCGCTGGAGCGCGAAGGCGTGCCCTGCGGCCCGATCAACGACTATGCACAGGTGATGGAAGAACCGCAGGTCAGGCACCGGGGTCTGCAGCTCGAGTTGCCGCGCAGCGACGGCGGCACCGCCCCGAGCATTGCGAGCCCGCTGCGCCTGTCGGCCACGCCAGTGTGTCACGACCAGGCACCGCCGCTGCTCGGCGAGCACACCGGAGAGGTGCTGGGCGAGTTGCTCGGAAAGAGCGCCGCCGAGATCGACGCCTTGCGCGAACGCAAGGTCGTCTGAGAGCGGGCGCACGGGCAACCGCCGCGCGTAGCCCGTCGCGCAGCGCTGATCGAACGCATCGATGCTGAAGCCGCATTGACGGAGGCTGCCGGACCTATCAGGCCAGGTATATCCACCGGCGGCCTCGATCAATATATCGGCCAGCCTCCGGGCGTCATCAATTCGAGCAGATGGCCGTCCGGATCCCGAAAATAGACGCTTTCGCCGCCGCGCGGCCACCTCGTCCGGCCCTCGATGGCCACGCCGTGCTCGCGCAGGCGAAACTCCCACGGCTGAAGCTCCGAGGCGTCGATCGCGAAGCACATGTGGAGCGGGCCGGACCCGTCATGAGGCGGAATCGTGCCACCAGGGAGCGTCTGCGTGCGCAGCGAACCGCCGCGCTTGAAGATCAGCAGCACGCTCTGTCCGCCGACATCGTAGGCGACCAGCGAGCGGGTCTCGAGCAACGGCGACAGCTCGAGCACCGTCTCGTAGAAAGCCCGTGCGCGAGGCACATCGTCGACGTAAAGCGCGGTTTCAAGGATGCGGCTGAATCCAGGCATGGCTTCATGATCCTGCTCTTCTCGCCTTCCCGGATCAAGTCAGCGGCCTCTCGGATGCCAATTCACTTCCCGATGCAAAACCTGCTGAAAATCACACCCAGCAAGTCATCCGACGTGAACGCTCCGGTGATCTCGCTCAGCCGCTCCTGCGCCAGCCGCAGTTCCTCGGCATACAATTCCAGTTGCTGATTCCCGAACCGGGCCTGATCGGTCGCGGCAGCAAGGTGCGCTACGGCGGCGCGCAGCGCGACCAGGTGGCGTTCTCGCGCGATGAAGACCGATTCGCCGGCGCCTTGCCAACCGGCCAGTCCGAGCAGTTCGCGGCGCAGCAGCTCGATACCGTCACCGGTTCGGGCCGATAGCCAGAGACCTGCGGGTTCGCCGTCGGCGAGCGGATCGAAGTGCGCGGTATCGCCGCTCAGATCGATCTTGTTGAAAACGCGAAGTACGGGCACGCCAGGGCGCAGGCGCTGCGCGAGCTCGGCCTCGATCGCCTGCGCGCCGGGGCGTTCGAGGGTGCCATGTCGCCGGTCCACCGCGTCTGCTCGGTCCACCGCGTCTGAGCGCCCCAGCCCACCCGCCGGATCCGCCCCATCCGGCGCACCTGCCCAATCCGGCGCACACGCGGCGCCTGCGACATCCGCCGCCCTCGGTGGTTCATTTGATCGATGCTCCTGCGCATCCAGCAGATGCAGGATCACGTCGGCTTTCTCGGCTTCGCCCCAGGTTCGTGCAATCCCCAGGCGCTCGACCTCGTCGTGGGTGTCACGCAGGCCCGCGGTATCGATCACGTTCAACGGCACGCCTTCGATCTGGATCGTCTGGGCGACGCGGTCACGCGTCGTGCCGGGGATCGCCGTCACGATCGCGATCTCGGCGCCGGCCAGCGCGTTGAGAAGAGAACTCTTGCCGACGTTCGGTTCGCCGACCAGCACCACGTTCAGGCCCTCGCGCAAGAGGGCGCCTTGCCGGGCTTTCAGCAGCACCGCATCGAGCCGGTCGCGAAGGGCAACGAGCCGGCCGCCGGCATCGGCGGCCTCGAGGAAGTCGATTTCTTCTTCGGGAAAATCAAGGGTCGCCTCGACCAGCATGCGCAGATCGATCAGCCCGTCGACGAGTTCGCGAATCCGCGATGAAAACTCGCCGGACAGCGATCGCACCGCGCCGCGTGCGGCCAGCTCGGTGCTGGCGTCGATGAGGTCGGCAACCGCCTCGGCCTGGGCGAGGTCGAGCTTGTCGTTCAGGAAGGCGCGTTGAGTGAACTCGCCGGGTTCGGCCAGACGCGTGCCGATCGAGGCGCCGGCCTCGAGCACGCGTCTGAGCAGCAGCTGCAGCACCAACGGGCCCCCGTGGCCCTGCAGCTCGAGCACGTCTTCGCCGGTATAGGAGTGCGGCGAAGGAAAGTAAATCGCGATGCCCTGGTCGATCGCATCGCCCTCCGCAGTCAGGAACGGCCCATAGCTGGCGTGGCGCGGCGCCAGCGCGCGGCCGAGCAGCGCCTGGGTCAAGGGCCGCAGATCGGCGCCCGAAACCCGCACGACGCCGATTCCTCCGCGCCCCGGAGCGGTGGCAATCGCGGCGATCGGAGCCTTGTCGCTCATTCGGAAACGCCTGGCCTCGTCTCACCGGGCCCCTGAAGCTCGTCGCGCAAGCGCCCGCTCGAGCAGCGAAGCGCGCCGAGCGCGCGAAGGTCCCGGCGGCGCATCGGACCCGTCGCCCTGCGTCCGTCGCTCAGCGCTTGTGCTTCTTCTCGCTCGCGATGCCCATGATCTTCCTGGTGATGACCCACTGCTGGCTGATCGAATAGATGTTGTTCACCAGCCAGTACAGCACCAGCCCAGCCGGGAAGAAGAAGAACATGACCGAGAACACGAGCGGCATGATCGTCATCATCTTCGCCTGCATCGGATCGGGCGGCGTCGGGTTCAGCTTCACTTGCAGGAACATCGTGGCCGCCATCACGAGCGGCAGGATGTAGAACGGATCCGGCGCCGACAGATCCTTGATCCAGCCGATCCACGGCGCACCGCGCATCTCCACGGAGGCGAGCAGCACCCAGTACAGCGCGATGAACACGGGGATCTGCACGACGATCGGCAGACAACCGCCAAGCGGGTTGATCTTCTCGGTCTTGTAGAGCTCCATCATCGCCTGGTTCATCTTGGCGCGATCCTTGCCGAAGCGCTCCTTGAGCTGCGCGAGCCGCGGCCCGACGGCCTTCATGCGAGCCATCGACCGATAGCTCGCCGCCTGCAGCGGAAAAAACACCGTCTTGATGAGGAGCGTAAGCAGCACGATCGACCAGCCCCAGTTGCCCACCAGCCCGTGGAGCTTGGCCAGCAGCCAGTAGATCGGCTTTGCGACAACAGTCAGCCAGCCATAGTCGACGGTGAGGTCGAGCCCCGGCGCGACCGATTCGAGCATGTGCTGGTCCTGCGGGCCGATCAGCAAGCGCGATTCGACGCTGGTGCTGGCACTGGGCGCGAGCTCCGGGAGCGGCACCTTCTCGCCCACGGAATACAGGTTCTCGCCAACCTTGCGGGTGTAGAACTCGCGCGTTGCGCCCTCGCGCGGAATCCAGGCCGACACGAAGTAGTGCTCGATGATGCCGGCCCAGCCGTTGTCGGCGGTGCTCGAGTGCTTGGCCTTGCCCTTCTCGATGTCGCTGAAGGACACCTTCTGGAACTTGTCGCCTTCGGTGTAGATTGCCGGCCCGGTATAGGTGCTGTAGAACCGCGAGCCTCCCGGTGGCGCGTCGCCGTCGCGGGTCAATTGCATGTACAGCGTCGGGCGCAGCGGCGCGCCGGACACGTTGGTGACCTCGTCATGCACGTCGACGACATAGGCGCCGCGCTTGAGTGTGTAGGTGCGCGTAAGCTTCAGCCCGCCGCTCTCGCCGGTGAGCGTGAGCGACACCGCGTCGGCTCCGGGTGCGATCACGCGCGGCGCGGTGCTGCCGTCGACCGGCACGAGTGCGGTGCGATGGGTCGGAAACGAGGTGCTGTCCGGCGCACCGATAAAGCCGCTTTGCGCCAGGTAAACGGTGCCCGCGCTGTCCTGGAGCAGCACGAAATTATGACCGCCGTCGGCGATGACATCGCGATACTTGAGCAGTTCGGCGCGGCGCACCTGCCCCCCCACGGGGTCGACGTTCAATGCCAGGACATCGTTGGCGAGCCGCAGCGGCTGGGCCGAGACGACCCCCGGCGCAACGGCGGCGGGCACAGCGGCTCCCGGCGCCCCGGCAGCCGACGGCGCCGGAATCGAAGCAGCCGGTGGCGGGATCGTGCTATCGGAGGGCTGAGTGGCGGACGCAGGCGGCGCAGGCGCCGCCGGGTTCTGGGCGTGGGTCGGAGCCTGCGTCTGGGTGGCTGGCGTGGAGCCGAAGAACGACGGCTGGCCGTTATACCGTTGCCAGGAGTCCCAGAGGAACAGCAAGGACATCGAAAAGATGATCCACAGGATCATTCGCTGGGTCTGCGTCTGCATGAGTCGGCAATGAGCTATCGGTTGGCGGATGAAAGGGACTATCGGGCGCTGGCGGGCGGGCGCGGCGAGCGGCACTGGCAGGCCGGGCCCGCTGCACCTGCGCCGCCGATCTCTTCGTGGCGCCCGGCCTTGCAGAAGTTGGCAGGCCAGCCGCCGAACGGGGCAGGCACCTCGTCGATTCCCCCGGGATTCAGCGGATTGCATCGCAAAACCCGGCGCAGTGCGAGCCAACCGCCGACCCACGCGCCGTGGCGCTCGATTGCCTGCAGGGCGTAATCGGAGCAGCTCGGCAGGAACCGGCAGCGCGGCGGAAACAGCGGACTGATGGCGAGCCGGTAGCCGCGCACCAGCAACATCAGAAACGTCTTCACGGGCGTGCGTCGACGCGCAGGGTATCAGACAATCGGGCCAGCGACCGGCTGGAAAACAGTCGGTCGAGTTCTTCGCGCAGGCAGCGCCGGCGCTGGCGCACGCCGGCAGCGGCGAACCACTCGGGCCTTCGCCGCAGTTTCACCATCACTGCCAGCGGGGGACCGGAGAGCCCCGCCGCGCGCCAGGCCTCGCGCGCGATGCGCCTTACCAGGTTGCGATCGATCGCCCGGGCCAGATGCCGCTTGGGCACCGACAGGAACAGCACGCCCGCAGACGAGGCAAAGGCGTCGGGCGCAGGCAGCGATTTCCAGTGCATGACGAAATGATCCTCGACCGCGCCAGGTCGGCTGCGCAGCAATCGGGCGACAATGTCAGCCGGAACGGCTGACGACGCCTGTGCGCCGCTTTTGCCCTGTCCGGCGCCGCTTTTGCCCGGGACGCTCGCCGGCGCGCTCAGACGCCCAGGCGCCTGCGGCCCTTGGCGCGGCGCGCATTGATCACGGCACGGCCGCCGCGGCTCCTCATGCGGACGAGAAAACCGTGGGTGCGCTTGCGTTTTGCGACCGAAGGTTGGTAAGTACGTTTCATGGTGTCGCCCGTTTGACAGGAAAAGCCTTACATTACAGCGCATTAGCTTCCCTCCTGTCAATTTGAAGGTGGCGGTCGACGGCCCAAACGAGGTAAAATGTCGGGTTCCGGCTCTTTTTACCACCCCCTGGCAGGTCCGACTCCAACGCATGCTTGATCAATGGCTCACCTGTGTGGCGCAACTCGAAAACGAGATCCCGGCGCAACAGTTCAAACCCTGGATCAAGCCATTGGTGTTCCTGGGCTATGACGAAGCCGCACGCGTGCTGCGCCTCGGCGTGCCGAATCACTTCAAGCTGAACTGGGTCAAGTCGCAGTTCGAAACCAGGATCGAGGCGATCGCGCGGGAGTCGATCGACCGCGAATTGAGCGTGCGCTTCGAGATTCACCGACCGGACTCCGAGCCGGCGGGGCCGCCACCGACCTTCCCGGGGCCCGCGACCGGGCCTCAGGATCCCAGGACCGCCGAAGCCTTCGATGGACCCGTCAATTCAGTCGGCGTGCCGTCGTTCGGCAATGCCGCTTCCGGCACCGAACCGGCGGCGCCTGCGCCGCCGGGCGCCGATGAACTTGATCTGTTTGCGCCCAATCCCGGTGCGCCCGATGCCCAGACGCGGCTGCGCCCCGAGCTCACCTTCGACTCGTTCGTGCACGGCAAGGCGAACCAGATCGCCTGGTCGGCGGCTTTGCAGGTCGTCGAGCGCCCGGGCACGTCTTACAACCCGCTCTTTCTGTACGGCGGCGTCGGGCTGGGCAAGACCCACCTGCTGCACGCGGTCGGCAATGCGATCCTCGAGCGCTCGCGCCGGGCCCGCGTGCGCTACATCCACGCACAGGATTACTTCGACGAGATGGTGCGCGGCATCCAGCGCAAGTCGATCCAGGATTTCAAACGCAAGTACCAGTCGCTCGACCTGCTGCTGGTCGATGACATCCAGTTTCTCGGCGGCAAGGAGCGCACCCAGGAGGAGTTCTTTTACACCTTCGAGGCGCTGCTCTCGGCGCGCAAGCAGTTGATCATCACCAGCGACACCTACCCGCGGGAGCTGTCGGCCTTCGAGGACCGGCTGGTGTCGCGGTTCGGCTCGGGGCTGATCGTGGAGATCGAGCCGCCGGAGCTCGAGATGCGGGTCGCCATCCTGCTCAAGAAGGCGGAGCAATCGGGCGAGAAGCTCCCCGAGGAAGTCGCTTTTTTCATCGCCAAGAACCTGCGCTCCAACGTGCGCGAGCTCGAAGGTGCGCTGCTGCGCGTGATCGCTTTTGCCCGCTTTCGAAGCCGCGTAGTCAACGTCGACCTGGCTCGCGAGGCGCTCAAGGACCTGCTCGAGCTGAGCCGCTCGCCGATCTCGATCGAATCGATCCAGAAAACGGTGGCCGACTTCTTCAAGATCAAGGTGGCCGACATGTACAGCAAGCGCCGGCCCGCCCATATCGCGCGGGCCCGCCAGGTAGCCATGTTTTTCGCCAAGGAGCTGACCCAGAAGAGCTTTCCGGAGATCGGCGAGGCCTTCGGCGGGCGCGATCACACCACCGTCATGCACGCGGTCAAGCGCATTGCCGAGCTGCGCCAGCACGACCAGGAATGGAACCGGCAGTTGCATGTGCTCGAACAGACCTTGAAGGGCTGAGCCCGTGCACAGGGTACTGACCAACCGGGGAACAACCGCCGCACGGATTGTGGACAAGTCGCGAATTGCGGCCAGGGCGCCGATCTGTGCACAGTCGTCCCCAGCCATCGGTACTCGTTCTCCCGACTGGTTTTCCGGCCTCCGAGCCAGCGCCGGCGCGGGTCAAGCCCGTTTGTCCACAGAGTAGCGCCCAGTACATATAACAACAGCAAGAGGAATCTAAAGTAATGCTTCTAATGAAGGCCGATCGCGACGCGATCCTCAAGCCGCTGCAAACCGTTGCCGGGATTGTCGAACGTCGCCACACGTTGCCGATCCTCGCCAACGTGCTGCTGCGCAAGCAGGGCGCGTCGGTGTCGTTCCTCGCCAGCGACGTCGAGATCCAGGTGCAGACCACGGCCGAGCTGGGTGCCGGCGACGAAGATGGCGCGATCACCGTATCGGCGCGCAAGCTCATCGACATCCTGCGGGCGCTGCCCGATGGCGTCGATGTCGCCGTCAGAATCGAGAGCAAGCGCGCCACCATCCAGGCCGGCAGAAGCCGCTTCACCCTGCAGACGCTGGACGCCGAAGATTTTCCGACCGTCGCGGTCAACGAGCAGTTCGGCACTTCGTTTTCGCTCGCTCAAAAGCAGCTTAGGCAGTTGTTCCAGGCCGTTCATTTCGCGATGGCGCAGCAGGACATCCGCTACTACCTGAACGGCCTGCTGCTCGTCACCGACGGCGACCACGTGCGCGTGGTCGCCACCGACGGCCACCGGCTGGCCTACAGCCACGCACAGATCGAAGGTGCGGATCTCGCCAGGCAAGAGGTGATCATTCCCCGCAAGAGCGTCCTGGAGCTGCAGCGCCTGCTCGGCGATACCGACGAGCCGGTGCAGATCGATGTCGCGGGCAATCAGGTGCGCTTTCGCTTCGGCCAGGTCGAGATGATCTCCAAGCTGGTCGAGGGCAAGTTTCCGGACTACCAGCGAGTCGTGCCGAGCGGTTACACCAAAAAGATGATCTGCCTGCGCGAGGGCGTGGCTTCCTCGCTCGCTCGGGCCTCGATCCTCACCTCCGACAAGTTCAAGGGCGTGCGCATGGGCCTCGCTCCCGGCAGCCTGCGGATCCAGACGAGCAATGCCGAGCAAGAGGAAGCGATCGAGGAAATCGAGACCGACTACGACGGCGAGCCGATGGAAATCGGCTTCAACGTCGGCTACCTGCAGGACGTGCTCGCAAACCTGAAAACGGAGCAGGTCCAGTTCGAGTTCGGCGACGCCAACAGCAGCGCCCTGCTCACCGTTCCCGGAGACGAGAACTTCAAATACGTCGTGATGCCGATGCGCATATGAGAATCGAAATGACCGAAGCAGAAAACACCTACGACTCGTCGTCGATCCAGATCCTCGAGGGCCTCGAGGCGGTGCGCAAGCGCCCGGGAATGTATATCGGCGATACGTCCGACGGTACCGGCCTGCATCACCTGGTTTTCGAGGTCGTCGACAACGCGATCGATGAGTCCCTGGCCGGACACTGCGACGAAATCGTGGTCACGATCCACTCCGACAATTCGATTTCCGTGACCGACAACGGCCGCGGCATTCCAACCGGCGTGAAGTGGGACGACAAGCACGAACCCAAGCGCAGCGCCGCTGAAATCGCGATGACCGAGCTGCACGCCGGAGGCAAGTTCAACCAGAACAGCTACAAGGTCTCGGGCGGCCTGCACGGCGTGGGCGTGTCCTGCGTGAACGCGCTGTCGGTGTGGCTGCGCCTCACGGTGCGGCGCAACGGCAAGGTGCACTTCGCCGAGTTCAATCGGGGAATCGTGCAGGATCGCCTGATCGAAGACGTCGACGGGGTGCTGATCTCGCCCATGACCGTGACCGGTGACACCCAGTTGCGCGGCACCGAAGTGCACTTCAAGCCCGATGATCAGATCTTCGAGAACATCGACTTTCATTACGAGATCCTCGCCAAGCGCCTGCGCGAGCTCTCCTTCCTGAATAACGGGGTGAAGATCAGGCTGGTCGACCAACGCCAGGGCAAGGTCGAGGACTTTGCCTTTGCCGGGGGCGTGCGCGGCTTCGTCGAGTACATCAACAAGAACAAGACGGCGCTGCATCCCACGGTGTTTCACGCGCTCGGCAGCAAGGACACCGAGGCCGGCCTGCCGATCATCGTCGAAGTGGCGATGCAATGGAACGACGGCTACACCGAGCAGGTGCTCTGCTTCACGAACAACATTCCGCAGCGCGATGGCGGCACTCACCTCACGGGCCTGCGCGCGGCCATGACGCGGGTGATCAACAAGTACATCGAAGAGCACGAACACGCGAAGAAGGCGAAGGTCGAGACCGGTGGCGACGACATGCGCGAAGGACTCACCTGCGTGCTGTCGGTCAAGGTGCCCGAGCCCAAGTTCAGCTCGCAGACCAAGGACAAGCTGGTTTCCTCGGAAGTTCGCGGCCCGGTCGAAGACGTGGTGGCCAAGGCGCTCGAAGAGTTCCTGCTCGAGAAACCGCTCGACGCGAAGATCATCTGCGGCAAGATCGTCGATGCCGCGCGGGCGCGCGAGGCGGCACGCAAGGCGCGCGAAATGACGCGGCGCAAGGGCCTGCTCGATGGCGTGGGCCTGCCCGGCAAGCTTGCCGACTGCCAGGAGAAGGACCCGGCAAAGTCGGAGATCTTCATCGTGGAGGGCGATTCGGCCCGCTGCGCGGCAAGGTGCTCAACGTGGAGCGCGCGCGCTTCGACAAGCTGATCTCGTCGGAGCAGATCGCAACGCTCATCACGGCGCTCGGAACCGGCATCGGCCCCGAGTTCGACGCGGCCAAGCTGCGCTATCACCGGATCATCATCATGACGGACGCCGACGTCGACGGCAGCCATATCCGGACCTTGCTGCTGACCTTGTTTTACCGGCAGATGCTCGAGCTGGTCGAACGGGGCTACATCTACATTGCCCAGCCGCCGCTCTACAAGGTCAAGCACGGGCGCGACGAACGCTACCTGAAGGACGACAACGAGTTGAACCAGTACATGCTCCGGCATGCCCTGGACGGCGCGCGCCTGGTCCCCTCGGCGGGCGCCGCACCGATCGCCGGCGACGCGCTCGGGGAACTGGCCCGCAAGTACCTGGTCGCTGAAGCGGTCATCGAGCGGCTGGCTCGCATCATCGATCCCGATGCGCTGCGGGCGATCCTCGATGGCACCCACATCGACCTGAGCGGCGAGACCGCGGCACGCGCCTCGGCCTTGCAACTCGCCAACGGCATGCTGCCCTACGTGCCGCCAACGTCCTCCGAAGTGCCCACGGTGAGCGCACGCCACGACGATCACAACGAGAAGTGGATGCTCGTCATCGAGCGCAAGCATCACGGCAACGTGAAGGTCAGCGCCATCGATGCCGGCTTCCTGCTCTCGGCCGACTATCGTGCGCTGGCCGACTCGGCTCTCATGGTGGTCGGCCTGATCGGCGAAGGGGCCGAGATGCAGCGTGGCGAGGGCGAGCGGCAGAAAATCCAGCCGGTTGGCCATTTTCGGGCGGCGCTGCGCTGGCTGCTCGCCGAAGCCGAACGCAGCGTGACCCGGCAGCGCTACAAGGGGCTGGGCGAGATGAATGCTTCCCAGTTGTGGGAGACCACCATGGACCCGAGTGCGCGCCGGCTGCTCAAGGTGCAGATCGAGGACGTGATTGCGGCTGACCAGATCTTCACCACGCTAATGGGCGACGATGTCGAGCCGCGCCGCGCGTTCATCGAGAAGTACGCGCTGGCGGCGCGCAATATCGACGTGTAAAGAAAGCCGACATACCGGTCAAAAAAGCCCCGCCGAAGCGGGGCTGTGATGACCAGGTTAAAGCGAAACGCTGATCTTCAGGCGGCGGGACCCGAACGGCGACGGCTGGCGAAGCCCACACCTGCCAGGCCGATTCCGAGCAGCGCCAAGATGCCAGGTTCAGGCACCGCTGCCTCGGTGGTCGCGATCGTGAACCCGAAGCCGAGGTCGGTGGACAGATTTTCTCTCGTTGCGAAGCCAGTGCAACCCGCAGCAGCGCCGGCCGCAGAGCATTCGGCGGGTGTGAGCAGTCTCAGCGTGTCCAAGCCGCCGGTAACGCCGGCGGCAAAGACATCGGCGGTATAAGTGTGGCCGCCGAGATCAAAGGTTTGCGTGAAGCCAGCGTTATCCACCAGCACGAAGATGTCAGGGCAAGGAACGCCGCCGATCGTTGACGCACAAGGTGTCACCGTGTTCGGCGTTTCGTTGAATTCGATGCCGAAGGTGAGAGCGGGCGGTGAAAACGTCGCCCCCGGGGGCACCAACGGTGTCAAGGTGAGCGCGGCCCGCAGCGTAGCACTGCTCAGTGGATCGGACCCTGTAATGACGAAGTTGTTATGCGTGATCGTGACGCCTTGGCCCGTCGACCCCGGGCCGGCGAGGCCGTTCACGATCGTGTTGACCACCAGGGGCGGGGGGGCAGCCGGATCAGTGATGACCAGCGAACTCCTGGCCGGGTTGCCGGTGCCCCAGGTGAGCGTCTTCTCGTCCGCACTGCGGTCTACTCCTGCAGGCTCGAAAGCACTCCAGGTGCCGACGACCTCGTACGACCAGCTCTCAATGATCGGCGCGGCCTGAGCGGCGGTAATACCGGCAAGCCCGATCGTAGCGGCTGCCAGAAGTTTGAAGGTGGGTCGAATCGCCATGATTTTTTCCTTGTTAAGTGAAGTTCTGGAGCGGCCCTGTTTCCCCCGCTCTAGCTTGACTCAAGCATTAATCGGGCCATCTGAGGAAAAAATTCACAAGTCATTGACTCTCAACGGGATTTCTTCACGCATTGCAGGGCGTCGGCCGTGCATGCACGAGCAACTGTAAAATTCTCCGACTCAACGAGCGGGCCCGCCGGATCAGTGAAATTGGCGATCGACGTGCAGCAAGGGCATATTGACCTGGGCCAGGGCACTGGCGGTCTTGTCACGCACGAGATCGAGCGCGGCGCGCAGCGGCGGC
>CAJDTU010000025.1_pt1 | contig 41809 bp, 35 predicted proteins | sample 7389901 | NCBI WGS metagenome assembly CAJDTU01 (sample SAMEA7055649, study PRJEB34461) | soil metagenome | biome: terrestrial ecosystem; feature: Peninsula; material: soil | place: Antarctica | collected 2016
TGTCTCGGTCGATCGGGTGAAACGCCATCGCCACTTCGTCCGTCGGTTTCAATGGCCGCGATTATCCCACGCCGCTGAAGTCCGACAGGCTGCTAGGCCAGAGGCCAGGGCTACGCCCAATGCACAGAGCACAGGCAAGGACAGATGTGTGCCGTGAAGCCGGGTGCGAACCTCAGATATGCAGCCCCGATGCTCGACGCGCAGGACGAGCGGTTCCGGCCATCGCGAGTTGGCCTCAAGCAGCCTGATCGTAGCCTTCTCGGCGCTGCCTACCCAGATGATCCTTCCGAGATGGCGCTCGCCGATGGCTCGAATGTGCGGGTCGTCGATGTTGAGCACGGCCGTGCCGTCGGCAGGCAGCGCAGCAATCAGTTTTCCCTTTTCCCGTGCGATCGCCTCTTGAGTCACGAAGGCGCTGTAGTGATCACGACCGATCAGGGTGAGGACCGCAATTCGGGGTCGGATCGCGCGGATGGAGCGGTCGAGATAGCCCGGTGTGGTCGCCGATGCCTCCACGACGCAGAATCGGTGCTTTCTGGTCGTGGCTTGCACGGTTTCGTCTACAAGTTCGTGATCGTTGCCGGACTCGATGTTTTTGTTGCAGGGACCCACCGTGCTCAGGATTGCCGCGCACAGATCCTTGGTGGTCGTCTTTCCTGCGCTGCCCGTTATACCGATGAAGGTGACGTCGCTCAGCCATGTGCGATGAAGACGAGCGCAGTAGTGCCTGCTTCGATCCCGCACGCCCCATCTGACGGTTTCGACGGTATTCCGGAACAAGCTGCTTACTCGGTTGATATGGGTTTTCATGTCGATAGAGACTCTTGCGAAAGTGCCTTCACGGTCGCGCGGATCGCGACCTCAGCCCGCTTCAATGCGGGCGCAAGCGCGGTCTCGTCCGCCCGCGAGAAGCGTTCGAGCACCGTGTCCTTCGCCTTGCGTGTGTCACCGGCGCGGCGGACTCCGATACGGAGCCTCTGCACTCCATCGGTTCTTAGCGCCACGATGACCGACTTGACCCCCTTGTGGCCGCCGTCGCCGCCATCGCGCTTCGCACGAACGTTCCCCAATTCCAGGTCCATGTCGTCGTGAACGACGATGCAATCGGCTGCTGTCGCCCCCATCCGATCGAGAAAGCGCTGCACAAGCGGCCCGCTGAGGTTGATGTCGGCGCCGGGCTTGAGGAGCTGAACTGGCACACCAGACAGTTCCACGGCGCTCACGAGGCCCTCCGATTGTTCCTCCCACACTTGCCCTCCTGCCTTTGTCAGTGTGTCAAGGAGATGGTGGCCGACGTTGTGAGGCGTATTGCGATATTTCGAATGAGGGTTGCCCAATCCGACGACCACCAGGGATCGGCCAGGCGCCCGCGATACCGGCGCTATCGGCGCTTTCGGCGCTTTCGGCGCTTTCGGCGCACCCGATCGGTCTTCGGGGCCCGGCGGTGCGTCGTTGCGGGACAAAAAGCGTGCGTAGAGCATCGGGCAACTTCCGCAGAAATCGTTGCGTGCGCAGGCGGACTCCCAGCATTGCACGGGACGGCCCCTGTCGAGAAGAAGCCGCACCAGGTGATCCTGCTTGTTGGTGCCCTTCAGCAGGACAAGGTCCCCCGGGCGCAACTCCGTTCGCAGGAACTGTGCGGCGTCTTCGATCCGCGCGAAGGCGAGGAACGAACTTTTCCTGCCGCCGCTGCTCGCCGCCTGTGCGCCGCGTGCGTTGACCCCGACGAGGACGACAAGGTCGGCCACGTCCAGCGCCTGTCGTACGGCAATGGCGTAGCGCTGCGAGGGCGACTTCGGAGAGTCGGAGATCGTGCCGATCACGACGACCTTGCGATTTGCCCGTGCATCGCGCATGAACGCAAGCGGCGTTTCGAACGACCATTGCGGCGCCTTCCAGTCATCACGAACGAAGACGACGCCATCGTCGCTCGTTTCGATCTGCATGCGAGCCTGAACCGGTTCCGCACGTGACAGAGCCGAAATCGCTTCGGAAAATGGCATGCCGGCCGCGACGGCAACACCCAGCGAAAACAGCACTGAAAGGGCAAGGTGCGCACCGTGCAACCGGGTGGCTACTTCGTGTGTCTCGTCTTCGAATCGAACCCGCAGGGTTAGAGGGGCCGGCCAGCGGGAATGCGATTCGATTAGCCTTATCGTCGCGCCTTCGTCTGCCCCGACTCAGACGGTGCGCCCGGCGTAGCGCTCCCCGATCGACCGGACGTGGGGATCATCCCGGTTCAGCACAGCAATGCCGTCGAGAGGCAGCGCCGCAATCAGCTTTCCCTTCTCGGCAGCAATCGCTTCGTTGCTGCGATAGGCGCTGTAGTGTTCGCGGGCGATCAAGGTCAGCACGCCGATTTTTGGTCGAAGCGCGCGAATGGATCGGTCCAGGTAGTCGGGTTCAGGAGCTCCAAGTTCCACGAGGCTGAACGAGTGGCGCCTCGTCGTGGCGATGATCGCCCGTTCCACGTCGTAATGCTCGTTGCCTGTACCCGGATTGCTCGTGCAATTCCATTTTGCGGACAGGATCGCTGCGCTGAGTGATTTCGTGGTCGTCTTGCCGGCGCTGCCGGTAATACCGATGAACGTTACTCCCGGATTTGTTGCCCGGTAAAAACGCGCGAGGTAATGCCGGCACGCACTACGAGTACGAGACCGCAGGTTTTGCGCGATGTCGCGCGCAGTGGTTGGCATTCCCGATGGGTGCATTATTTCGTTTTCCGGCGCTGAGGATGTTACTGGCGAACCGACCCCGATGGAGCCGCCGCTTTTGGCTGCATTTGGCACCGGCGAAGTGTAGTGCTTGTCGTGTGCGGGAATAGTGACTGATTTAACAGCGGGCTGCAGCGTTGCTTCTTTACACTGGCCGCTCACCGCGCGCACCTGCCCGAGAATTGATCGAGTATCTGTCGTTCAGGCTGGGTGTTCTACGGCACACTTCAAGATGGGAAAGCGATGTTGAACCGGATTGCATCCACCATTGCCGGAATGAATCAGCTCGTACATGACGCGGGCCAACACTTCGATTTGCCAACGGCCGTGCTTTGGCCGCGTGTGTTGAAGCGGTATTTTATCGACCATTTTTCAATAGCTGAACTCCGTGCGTATGCACCGCTTGTCTCCGACGTTCTCGAAACAATCCCGGTGCTGATCAGCAAGGAGGCGTCGCTGACCAAACTGGCGCGGGTCAACTCCATGAGCCTGCAATGGCAAACGGAAGACAAGGAAAAGTTCTACGAGATTTGTGAACGGGACGACATTCCCCATCCAAAGGTATGCGCGGTCATCGGTGGCGGCCGTGACTACCGCAAGCAGGAACTGCCAAAGCACTTCATCTCGAAGGATTCGGACGGCGCTTATGCATCTGGATTCGCCGTATTCGAGCGCATCGGCGCGACTGGAGTCAGCGTGAATGGCGGCCCGCTCGAGCGACTTGACGAGGTTCTAGGTTGCCTGGTCCAGGGTGATTCGACCCTGTTGCTACAGGAGCGCTTGTTCGATCATCCTGGCCTGCAGGAAATTTCCATGAAACGCGGTCTTCAGACCGCGCGCATCAACACGTATCGCACGGCCGATGGCAAACCCGGGTTGTTGTTCTGGATGATCAAACTCGTTGTCGGTACGAACCTCTCGGATAATTTCGCTGGAGGAACGTCCGGGAACCTGATCGCCTTCGGCCATCCGGATAACGGAAGTCTGCTCGGTGCGCGCACCCTTTGCAAAAATGGGGTGGGCCTGGCTACGATCAGGTATCACCCCGAAACCAACAGGCCACTGAACGAATTCACCGTGCCCTTGTGGCGGGAGGCGGTTGAGACCGCCCTTCGGGCGCACAACTCCTTCCCGGACTTCGGTGCGCTCGGGTGGGATGTAGCCATCACCCGTGAAGGCCCGAAAATTCTCGAGGCCAATGCCTGGTGGGATCCTCCTACTTATGCCCCGCAACTCATGAGCCGGGAGCACTGGCAGACGCTTTTCGCGTAGGGGCCGCGAGCATCGGGAAACTCAGGCCCATCCGCGATCGGAGCCTCGCCTACGCGTCAAAGGCGGGAACTTACTGACCCCTTGCTTCCTTCAGCCAGATCTCGCGCAGTTCGCGCTTCAGTACCTTGCCGATCGTGCTGCGTGGAAAGCTCTCGCAAAAGCGCAGGTCGGCGATTCGCTGCATCTTGCCGAGGCGGGCGTTCGCCCAGGCGAGCAGCTCGGCGGCGCTGATTGCCTGGCCGCCCGAGTGCGAGATCACGAAGGCCACCGGGGTTTCGCCCCAGGCCTCGGAGGGCACACCGACCACGGCGGCCTCGGCCACGTCTTCGTGCCCGCGCAACTCCGCTTCGAGATCGCTCGGGTACAGGTTGAATCCTCCCGAGATGATCATGTCCTTCTTGCGTCCCATCAGGATCATGAACCCGTCTTCGTCGAAGCGGCCGAGATCACCGGTTCGCATGAAACGCCGCCCGTCGGGCGATTGCCACTCGGCGTTCGCCGTTACCTCGGGCTGGTTGCGATAGCCGAGCATCGTGCCCGGTGAGTAGCCGACGATTTCGCCGGTCTCTCCGGGAGCCACCTCCTTGCCTTGCTCGTCGATCAGCCGTATGTCGTGGCCTGGCGCCGGGCGCCCCACGGTGTGCAGCTTGTCGGGAAACTCATGCGCGGCCAGCGTGCACACGCCACCGCCTTCGGTCATGCCGTAGGAGTCAACGAGCCTGCCCGGCCAGCGCCGCAGCACCTCTGCCTTGAGCGCGGCCGGAAATGGCGCACTGGTACAGAAGCGGTTGGTGAGCGAGGACACGTTGCGGCGATCGAAATCGGGGTGCGCCATGAGCCGCTGATACTGCACGGGCACCAGCATGGCATGGGTCACATGGTGTTGCTCGACCAGTTGCAGATACCGGCCAGCGTCGAACTTGGGCATCAGCACCAGGGTGGCGCCCATGGTGAGCGCAGGAAACACCGCCACCAGGGTGGTGTTCGAGTAGAGCGGCGTGGAGATCAGGCCGGTCGATGCGGTCGTATAGCCCTGGTCGCGCCCGCGGCGCGAGTGCATCCAGCGCATCAGGTACGGCTGCACGATGCCCTTGGGCGTGCCGGTCGTGCCCGACGAATAGATGATGTTGAACGGATCGTCGGGCTGCAGTTTCACCGGTGACGGTTGTGCGCCTTCGGGCGCAAGCCAGTCCTGCCAGCCGATGCCGGATCCGCAGCCGTCGAGTGCCACCCGCCTGGCCGCTACTGCGTCGAGGCGGCCACCGAGAAGCGTCGCGACGGCGGCATCGAGGAAAAAGAGGCGTGCCGCCGAGTCCTTCAACATCGACACCAGCGCTTCGGCACGCGATGCCGGCGACATCGGCGCCACGACGACCCCGGCGCGCACCGCGCCCAGGTAGGCGGCCAGGTATTCGATCGAGGTCGTCGCGCTGATCGCGATCGTGTCGCCGGGTTGCAGTCCGTCGCGCTGCAGCGCGGCGGCGACGCGATCGAGCAGGGCATCGAGGCCGCGATAGTCGAGCGTGCGTTCTTCCAGGATCAGTGCCGGCTGCGTGGGCGTTGCCTGCGCATGCAGCCGGATCGCGTCGGTGACGACCCCGAAGGGCTGGTCGAGAAAGGTGTCCAGGGTCATTGTCCGTTTGCTCGCGAGCGGTTCGGTGGGCGCCAGCCCGGGTGATGATCGCCGAGGCGCGCATGGCACCGACGATCGGCGGTGAGGAGCTGATTGTAAGACCGGTGAACGGGCGGCGTGGCCCGTAGAATCCCGGGGACAGATCACAGGGCTTTTCAATGAAATTCATCCACGCCGCCGACATTCACCTCGACAGTCCTCTGCACGGACTGAGCGCCTATCCGGACGCCCCGGCGCAAATGCTGCGAAGCGCCACCCGCGACGCCTTCAGCTCACTGGTCAGTGTGGCGATCGAGGAACAGGTCGACTTCCTGGTGATTGCCGGCGACTTGTACGACGGCACCTGGCGCGACCACAACACGGGCATCTTCTTTTGCAAGGAGATGGGCCGGCTCAGGAAAGCAGGGATCCCGGCCTTCGTGCTGTTCGGCAATCACGATGCCGAGAGCGAGATGACGAAAAAACTCCGGCTGCCGGATAACGTAAGCTGCTTTCCGACGCGCCAGGCAACGACTTTCAGGCTCGAGCACCTGAAGGTGGCCCTGCATGGCCACAGTTTCAGGGACAAGGAGATCACCGAGAACCTGGCCGCGGGCTACCCGCATCCCACGCCGGGATTCTTCAATATCGGAGTGCTCCACACTGCCCTCGAGGGGGCAAGCAGCCATGCGAATTACGCGCCTTGCACGCTGGCGGAGCTGCATGCGAAGGGGTATCAGTACTGGGCGCTCGGCCACGTGCATGAATACGCGATCTGGCAGGGCAGTTCGACCGTTGTCTTTCCCGGCAACCTGCAGGGCCGCCACGTGCGCGAAACGGGGCGCCGCGGCGCCGTGATCGTGACCGTGGACGAAGCAGGCAACGCCGCGGTCGAGCGCGTTTTTGTCGAAGCGCTGCGCTGGGAAGCGGTCGTGGTCGACGCATCGCAATGCGCCACATTCACGGAGGTGACCGCGCAAGTCGGGCGTGCGCTCGAGGCACTTGTCTCGGAGAGCGGCGCTTCGATTCCCCTTGCAGTGCGCGTCACGGTGGCCGGGCGGTCGCCGGCGCACGGCCAGTTGTTCGGCCTTGAGTCGCAGTTGCGAGCAGAGGTGCTGGCACAGATTGCGGCCCTGGGCAATGAACGGCTCTGGCTCGAGAAGGTCAGGATCGAGACCGGGCCCGCCGACCGGCACGCCGATCTCCTGGAGCGGTCCGATGCCATCGCCAGCCTGCACGAATTTCTTGTCGAAGCCGAAACCGATCCCGAATTCCTCAAGTCGCTGCAGGACGACCTGATGCAACTGGTGGGCAAGGCCCCCATGGAGCTGCAGGCGATGGTGCCCGCCTTCGCGTCGATTCGCGCCGGGCAGGTGAGCGAGCTTGTCCGACAGGTGCGGCCAGCGCTTCTCGCCCACCTGGCTGCCTCGGAATGATGCTGTGAGGCTTCGTCAACTGCAACTCGTCCGGTATGGCAAGTTCAGCGGGCCGGTCATCGACTTTCCTGCCGCCGAGCGCGATTTTCACTTCATCGTCGGGCCCAATGAGGCCGGCAAATCCACGATCAGGATCGCGATCGCGGAGTTGCTGTTCGGGATGCCGCGCAACTCGCGCCATGGTTTCATCCATCCGCAAAGCGAACTGCGGCTCGGAGCCCTGATCGAGCATGGCGCAGGCCAATTCGAATTCCAGCGAACCAAGGGCACGAAGCAGACGCTGCGCAGCCCGCTCGATGCCATCCTCCCGGACACTGCGTTGGCGCCCTTCATCGGAACGGCCGATCAGATCTTCTTCGAGAACATGTTCGGACTCGATCGCTCGAAGATGGTGCAAGGGGGAAAGGACATCCTCAATCCATCGAAAGATGTCGGGCAAGTGCTTTTTCAGTCCGCCGCAGGCATCGCGAGCCTGGGCCGTATTCGCGAAGCCCTGGCGGCCGAGGCCAACCGGCTCTGGGCACCAAGAAAATCAGCAGAGCGCACCTGGTACGTGGGCCAGCAACTGCTCGAGGAGGCCAGTGCGGGCCTGAAGAAGGCTGCCATCCGCACGAAGAAATGGGCCGACACCGAGGCTCTCGTGGCCGAGGCGGAAGAGCGTTTCGAGGCGGCACGCAAACACCACGCCGAGCTCGAGATCGCGCGCAGCCGCCTCGAACGGGTGCGCCGCCTCGCCCCCCATATCGCAAGCCTCCGGTCGCGGGAAGGAGAGCTTCGCGAGCTTGGCGAGGTGCTGGTGTTGCCTGCCGATGCCGGCGCAACGCTCAGCAGCGGCCAGGCGGAGTTGTCGGCGGCTGAACAGCTTCTTGGCTTGCGTAACGAAGAGGTGAAGCGCCGTGAGGCCGAGTTGAAGGACACGGCAGTCGACCACGCGCTCCTCGCCTTGCAGCAAGACCTCGAGGCGCTCGAGGCCATGCGCCATCAGTGCCGCAATCATGCCGGAGATATCCGCCTTCGCTGTGGCGAGGTCGACTCCCTGATGGACGAGGTGCGCGCTGCATGCGCGCAACTCGACTGGCCCGGCGACGAGGACACGCTGCGCACCATCGTGCCGAGCGCGCTTGCGCTGCGGGCCGTCTCCGACCTGATACGGGACCGGGGAGCGCTCGACCAGGCGGCGAACTCGGATGCGCGGGCGGTGGCAAAAAAGCAGGAAGACATCGATCGCCTGCGAGCGCAACTGGCCGCAATACCGCGCCACGAAGCGCCCGTGTCGCTGCGGGCGGCGCTTTCGGCGGCGCAGGCGCTGCGGCAGACCGAAACAACCACGCGCCGGCTTCGTGAGGCGCTTGGCGACGCCGAATATGCGATGGCGAGCGCCGGGCAAGCGCTCGGGCCGTGGCGCAAGGCCTTGCCGGCGCTCGGGTCAATGGAGCTTCCTTCGGCGGATCGGCTCGCGGCGCTGGCGACCGACCGGCAGCGCTTGGCTTCGGATCGCCGCCTCGCAGCGGAACGCCTGGCAGAAGCGCAAGCCCGTATTCGCGCCTCGGTTCTGGCGGTCGAGCAGTACTCGCAGGCACACCGCACTGTAACGACGGCTCAGGTCCTCGAGGCGCGCGCGCAACGAAACCGCTCCTGGAGAGCCATCAGGCTTGGCGAGGTGAGCCCGGCAATGGGCGCACCGAACTTCGAGCTCGGGCTGCGCCTGGCCGACGAACTTGTCGACACCCAACTGGGCTCGGTGACCGAGTCTGCCGAGCTCCAGGGCCTGCAGCAGCGATTGGAGCGCGAGCGCAACGAGCAGGCGAGCCTTGCGCAGGCACTCGAGAGCCGCGATGACGAACTGTCCCGATTCGACTCGAACTGGGACCGGTCGGCGGCCGAGATCGGACTGACCGGTATCCATCTCGAGGATGCAGCCCCTTGGCTGGCCCGCCGCGAGAGCTTTCTCGCCGCGGACGCCGCGGTCGAGGCGAAAAGGCGCGAGCTTTCGGCCGAGGTCGGCGCCGCAGCGCTGGCAGCCACGAGGCTGCATGGCTTGCTCGTCGCGGCGGGCGCCGATGCGCCGCACGAGGCGTCGCTCGAGACCCTGTGCAACGCTGCCCACTCCCATGTCAGCGCCGTCGATGAGGCTGCAGCCCGCAGGCAGGTCCTGTCGGAACAACTGCAGGAAGCCGGCAGGGCGCTCGCCGGAGTTCGTGCTTCGGAGAATGCGTCCAGGCTGGCCTGCGAACGATGGCAGCAGCAGTGGCAGGACGCACTTGGCAAGGCGCGTCTCGCACACAGCACCGGAAGTATCGCCCTGGCCGACGCCTCCGTCGCTTTGGTGACCGGCATCCAGGAAAGGCTTTCCAGGATGAAGGGGATCAGGCGCGAACGGATCGACACGATGCAGTCGGACCTCGCCGGATTTCGTGCCGAGGCTCGCCGACTCGCCGGCGCGATCGACCCGATGCTGCTCGCGCTCGACGACGCATCGATTTCCACTGAATTGAGCCGCCGTGTGGCCGCTGCGGCTGCCGCCCACTCGGCGGCGCAGCGTATCCGCAACGAATTGAGCGCTGCGGCAGACAAGGCGCGAGAGGCGCGCGAGAAGGTCCAGAGCATCGGCGCCCGCCTGCGGCCCCTGTTCGAGCGCGCCGGCGCCGCAACCGCCGAAGAGTTGTTGTCGCTCATCGCGCGATCCGACAGGCGCCGTGAACTGACGGGCGCGATCGAGGCTGCCCGGGAGAGCGTTTCGACGGGCGGCGACGGTCTGTCTCTTTCCGACATTGCTGCCGAGGTCGATGGGACCGAAGTCGCGGCTTTGCAGGCGAGCCTGAGCCAGGTCAAGGATGCGCTCGAAGAATCGATGGGCGCGCAGGCAGTGCTTGCCACCGAGTTGTCTGCCGCGCGCCAGGCGCTGGCGGCAATATCGGGCAGCGCCGACGGCGCCATCGCCGAGGCCAGGCGCCAGGAGGCGCTCGCGTCCATGGCCGATGCTTCCGATCGCTACATCAAGGTTGCCACGGCCTCGAAACTGCTGCGCTGGGCGATCGATCGCTTCCGCGACAGGAAGCAGGGCCCGATGCTTTCTCGCGCCAGCGCAATTTTTTCGCAGCTCACCCTGGGTGGATTCAGCAAGCTCGTTATCGATTACGAAAAACCCGAACTCTCCCTGTCGGCGATTCGTGCGGGAGGCCAGATCGTCGAAACCTCGGGGATGAGCGAGGGCACCGGCGACCAGCTTTATCTGGCCTTGCGCCTGGCGGCGCTCGAACTGCATCTGGAGCAGGCCATGCCACTTCCCTTCATTGCCGATGACCTGTTCGTCAATTTCGACGACGCGCGGGCAATGGCCGGACTCACTGCGCTGGGCGAGCTGTCCAGGCGGACCCAGGTGGTGTTTCTGAGCCATCACGACCACCTCGTGCCGCTTGTGCAGGAAGCGTTCGGGTCGAAGGTGAATATCGTGAGCTTGCAGGCGTAGGGCGCGGCGACGGCGCAGGCGCGCGCAGCCTGATCGCATGTCCGGTACGCTCTGTGCGCCCAACTCCTCGAAAATAGTGTATATGGAAACATTTAATGGAGAAATGACCGAATGAATTCGACGCTGCAGCAATCGGACGATGCGGCCGCGACGATCGATCGCTGGTTGGCGCGCGAGCGCGAAGTACGCTTGCTGCTCGGCCAGCCCGGCAAAATCCCGACGGCGGAAATCGGCCGCAGCTCGGGTCTCGAATTCCTGAACCGGATCGGGCGAGGCGAGTTGCCGTCGGCACCGATCGGCCAGGCGTTCGATTTCGTCCCGGTTGAATGCGAGCGCGGTCGGGTGGTGTTCCAGGGCACACCGAAAGCCGATTACTACAACCCGATCGGCACCGTGCATGGGGGCTATATTGCGACCCTGCTGGATTCGGCAGTCGGCTGCGCGGTCCACTCGATGCTCGAGCAGGGTTTCGGCTACACCACGCTCGAACTGAATCTCAATTTCGTGCGCCCGCTCACCGACCGCACCGGCCCGGTGCGCGCCGAAGGCACGGTGATCAATCTTTCGCGTCAGATCGGCATCGCCGAGGGTCGCCTGATCGATTCGGCGGGCAAGCTCTACGCCCATGCGACCACCACTTGCCTGATCTTCGCGCTGCCGCAGGCGGCAGCGCCGATCGTGCAAGCCGGGGGCCCAACGCGGGGGAATGCGTCATGATGGACCGACAGATCGTTGCCGAAGCGGTGCCGGTGCTCGATTTCCACTCGATTGGTTCCTGAATCCTGTCACCGACAACGACCAGCGCTCCCTCTCGTCAAGCATCGCCAGCGGCGAAGGGCTCCAGGCTGAAGCGCCCCGGCGGCGGTGAATCGCCGCCGTTTGCCCGGCTCGGGATCGGCCGGGAGCAGGACCTGGCGTTGCACATGCCGATCCGTTACGAAGACGAAACGCGGATCGTGCCCGTGGCGCAGGTGCGCTGCGGCGAAACGGTCCAGGTCGAGGGTCGGGTCGTGCATGCCGAGACGATGCTGCGGCCCCGGCCGATGCTGTTGATCGAGTTGCGCGATGATGCCGGCGACCGGATCGACCTGCGCTTTTTCAATTTCTGGGGCTCGCAACTGAAGCAGTTCGCTTCGGGGCGCCGCGTGCGGGCACACGGTGAGGCCCGTGGCGGCCTGTTCGGACTCGAGATCGTGCATCCGCGCTGGCGGCTCGTCGACGACGATGCCGATCTGCCCGATCGCCTGACCCCGGTGTACCCCACGGTGGCCGGGATCGGGCAGGCGCGAATCCGCGGCGCCGTGCTCGATGCGATCGAGCGGCTCGACTGGGCCGAGACAGTGCCGCGCGATGTTACCCGCCGCCTCGCGCTGCCGCCGCTCGATGCAGCGCTGCGCGCGCTGCATCGCCCTGCACCGGGCACGTCGCCCGAGGCCTTGCACGGGCGCGAAACGCCGGAGTGGCGTCGCGTGATCTTCGATGAACTGCTTGCTCAACAGTTGTCGCTCAAACGCGCGCGCTCCGCTCGCGCCTCGCTGGCGGCGCCGGCGCTGCGTTCGCTTGGGGCGGTCGAGCGCCTGCTCGCGATCCTGCCCTTCGAATTGACCGGAGCGCAGCGGCGAGCGTGGGCCGAGATTGGCGCTAACCTCGCGTGCTCGCAGCCGATGAACCGGTTGCTGCAGGGCGACGTTGGCAGCGGCAAGACCGTGATTGCGGCGCTTGCCGCCGCCCAGGCCATCGGCAGCGGCTGGCAGGCGGCGATGATGGCACCCACCGAGATCCTGGCCGAGCAGCACTGGCGCAAGCTCGGACCCTGGATGGAGGCGATCGGTGCCCGGATTGCCTGGCTTTCCGGCTCCCTGCGCGAATCGGCAAAGAAGGCGGTCCGCGCCGCGACCGCGGCCGGCGAGGTCGATCTGCTGGTCGGCACGCACGCGCTGATCGAAGACACGGTGGGCTTCGCACGCCTGGGCCTGGCGATCGTGGACGAGCAGCACCGCTTCGGCGTCGCGCAGCGTCTCGCGTTGCGCGCCAAGCTCGAAGCCGCGGCGGGCGCGTTACCCCATCAGTTGATGATGAGCGCCACGCCGATCCCGCGCACGCTGGCCATGTCGTACTACGCCGATCTCGATGTATCGGTGATCGACGAGTTGCCGCCCAACCGCAGGCCGGTCGTCACCCGGCTGGTTTCCGGGGCGCGCCGCAATGAAGTGATCTACCGGCTGCGTGCGGCTGCGATCGCCGGACGCCAGATCTACTGGGTCTGCCCGCTGATCGAGGAGAGCGAGTCGCTCGACCTGCAGACCGCGATCGATACCTTTGCCACGCTGAGCGCCGAACTGGCGCCGATCCGGGTCGGCCTTGTGCATGGCCAGATGCCCGGCGTCGAAAAGCAGGCAGTAATGGACGCTTTTGCGCGCGGCGAGGTGCAGGTGCTGGTGGCGACCACCGTGATCGAGGTCGGGGTCGACGTCGCACAGGCTTCGCTCATGGTGATCGAGCACGCGGAACGCTTCGGGCTTGCCCAATTGCACCAGTTGCGCGGCCGTGTCGGACGCGGCAGCGCCGAGAGTTTTTGCGTGCTGATGTACCGACCACCGCTCTCGCCGATCGCGCGCGAGCGTCTGATGGTGCTGTACCAAACGAGCGATGGCTTCGAAATTGCCCGCCGCGACCTGCTTCTACGGGGCCCGGGAGAGTTGCTCGGGGCGCGCCAATCCGGCCAGATGTTGCTGCGGTTTGCTGATCTCGAGCGCGATTCGGAGCTTGTGGAGATTGCGCGCGAGACGGCCGAACGCATGTTGCGTGAGGACCCCGCCGCAGTCGATGCGCATCTCGAACGATGGCTCGGCGGCCGCGAGAAATTCCTCGAAGCGTGAGACTCCCGCCGGTGCGCGGTTCTGAAGAATCGGCTCGTCTGCATTATGCTTCGCGGATATGGAACCTCGTGGGCCAACGGCGGTGTCACAAAATCTTCACCGAGCGACACTTGCGCAACCGCGAAGGAGCGCCGGGGGGGCCGAGCGCAATCGCCGGATCGAAGCGCTCGAGCGCGAACTGCAAGCCCGCGACGAGCGTATCGACGAGCTCGAACAGGCGCTCAAGGCCCGCGACGATTTCCTCAGTGTCGCCGCGCACGAACTGAACAATCCGATGCACGCGCTGTCGATGCAGTTGGCCCTGATCACCAGGAAAATGAAGGCGCGCGTCGATCAGGCGCCCTTCGACCAGACGCCATTCGAGACGGAGTTGGCCGAGCACATCGATCTGGTGCACGACACGCTGCGCCGCTACGTTGCCCGCACGACCTTGCTGCTCGACGTTTCCAGAGCGGTGGCGGGCGCGCGCCGCGTGGAGTGCGTGGCGGTGGATCTGCACGAGGTTGCGCGTGAGGCAATGGCGCTGTATCAGTCCAAGGCCGCTCATCATCACGTCGAGTTACGCCTAAAATGCCATGCTCCATTGATCGGCTACTGGGATCGTACGGCGATCGAGCAGATCGTCGAGAATCTTCTGTCGAACGCGATCAAGTTCGGTGCAAGTGCACCCGTAGTCGTGCAGGCGCACATGATCGATCCGGATCGTGTCTGCCTGTCGGTGTCGGATAGCGGGATCGGGATCTCCGAGACCGACCAGGCCAGGATCTTCGCCAAATTCGAGACAGCCGTCGCATCGTCCTACACCCACGGAGGCTTCGGGGTCGGGCTCTGGCTGGTGCGCAACCTCGTGCAAGCGCATGGCGGCGCCATCGAGGTCGAAAGCGTTCCGGGCAAGGGCTCGATTTTCACGGTCGTGCTGCCGATCGACGCACGCGGCATGGGTGCCTCCGTCGGGCAGCGCGAGAAGGCCGGAAATTGAAGCGACAACGCGTTTCCAGCGGCATCGGCGGCCTTGACATCATCCTGACGGGGGGCTTCCTGAAAGCGGGGATCTACGTCGTTGAAGGCGCGCCCGGCGCGGGCAAGACAATTCTCGCCAATCAGGTTTGCTTTCATCACGTCGCCGAAGGCGGGTGTGCCGCATTCGTGACCTTGCTGGCCGAGACGCACGCGTTGATGATCGACCATATGTCGTCGATGTCCTTTTTCAATGAGCAGGCGCTGCCCGAGCGCATGTACTACGTGAGTGCCTTGCAAGCGCTCGAAAGCGATGGCTTGAAGGGCATCACCGCGCTGATGCGTAGCGAGATCAGGGATCGCAAGGTCACGATGTTGGTGCTCGACGGCCTGATGTCGGCCTCCGAGACGGCCAGATCGAGTCGCGAAATGAAGAAGTTCATCCACGAATTGCAAGCCTTTGCCGCGATCTATGACTGCACCGTACTGCTTTTGACCACGGGCAACCCGCAGTCGATCCAGCCTGAGCACACCATGGTCGACGGCTTGATCGATCTTGATACGGCCCTGTTTGCGATGCGCATGCAACGCACGCTCAACGTGCGCAAGTTTCGCGGCGGCCCGGTGCTGGGCGGCAAGCACGAATTCCGGATTACCGACGACGGACTGCGGGTCTTCCCTCGGGTGGAAGCAACGTTCACCGCGCAGCCTTTGCAGGATGACAGCCCGGCGCTTTCGACCGGCATCGAGGGCCTGAACCGGATGATGGGCTGTGGCGGCCTGCCGGCATCGAGTTGCACTGCCCTGGTCGGTCCGCCGGGCTCCGGCAAGACCGTGATGAGCCTGCAGTTCCTGGAGCTGTGCAGCGTCGAAGAACCCGGCCTCTTCTTCGGGTTCTACGAGTCGCCCACGCGCCTGCTGGCCAACGCTTCGTCGCTCGGTTTCCACCTGTCGGCGCGCGTGGCCGATGGTTCGCTCGAGTTTGCCTGGCACCCGATCGCAGAGAATATTCTCGATCAACTGGGGCACGCCCTGATCGAAGCCGTGCGCGCACGCGGCGTAAAGCGGCTGGTTGTCGACGGGCTCGCCGGGTTCTTCGCGGCTGCCACCGAACCCGAGCGCATGGAGCGCTTCCTGGCGTGCCTGAGCAACGAGTTGCGCCGGCTCGGTGCAACGGCACTTTATACGTTCGAGACGCGAGACGTTACCGGCATCACGTCGTCGCCGCAGTTCACCGCCGTGTCGGGTCTTTTCGACAACGAGTTGTTCGTGCGCACCGCCCGGATGGACCCCTTGCCGAGCCGCCGACTGTCCATCCTCAAGATGCGAGGGTGCGCCTTCGACGGCACCGTGCGCGAGTTGCGGGTCGGCTCCTCGGGGGTTGTCGTCGGCGGCCAGCCTGCCGGCGCGCAAGGTGCTGTTTCGCGCGTCGACGACCCACGGAAGTAGCGGTTGTGCAGGCCAAGACGATCCTGGTTGTCGACGACGAGGCCGGTAACGTCGAAGTGCTTCTGCTCGTCCTCCAGGAAGAAGGCTACCGCGCGGTATCGGCGGCAAACGGAAGGCAGGGCCTGGAAATGCTGGCTTCGACGAGAATTGATCTGGTGATCCTGGACCTGATGATGCCCGTGCTGAATGGCGCCGAGATGGGCGCGGCAATGCGCGCCTCCGCTGAATTGAAGAACATTCCGATCCTGATGATCAGTGGCCTGTCCGAGGCGGGCGTTCGCCAGCAGTTCGGCGCCTACGACGCCTTTTTACGCAAGCCGTTCCAGATCGAGCCCGCGCTGTCGGTGATCCGGCGCCTTTTGCAAGGGCACTGAAGGCCTCAGGTCGTATAGCGCCCGAGCGCAGCATTCCATGCAGCCACGAAGCGACGCGCCCGCTCGGCGACGGCCCCCGCCTCGTCGCCCGCTCGATAGAGCGCCGAACCGAGTCCAAAGCCCGAGGCGCCGGCATCGCGGTATGCGCCGATCGCCTGAGCGACGATGCCGCCGACCGGCAGCATCGCGATATCGGACGGGATGACCGCCCGCCAGGCACGAACCACCGCGGGCGGCATGACTTCGGCCGGGAACAGCTTGATCGCGGTGGCTCCGGCCCTGATCGCCGCGAATGCCTCGGAGGGCGTCGCTACACCGGGGATCGCGGGCAACGCGAGGGCCACTGCCTCGGAGACCACTGCGGGATCGAGGTTCGGCGCGACGATCAGCGCGCCGCCGCTGTCGCGCACCGCCCGCACCTGCCCGGTGCTCAGGACCGTGCCCGCTCCGACGACGCAGTCCGGCAAGCGCCGGGCGAGCAGGGCGATGCTCGCGTAGGCGTCCGGGGAGTTGAGCGGCACCTCGATCAGGCGAAAGCCGGCGTCGTGCAGCGCGTCGCCGATTGCGGGCGCTTCGGCCGGCGTCAGGCCGCGCAGGATTGCGATCAGCGGCAGGGCCTGCAGGGCGCAGTGAAAGGGCGCAAGTGGCTGCGTATCGGTCATGTGTTCGATCCGGTTCAGTGGTCGACAGTCAGGTGGGCTCGACGGGCGAGCGCGTACAGGCCGGCGCTGGCCGGCTCATTTCCGGCGAGGCTCGCCGCAATGCCGGTGCGGCGCAGCGCGCGCAGATAGCGTGCCGCAAGTGTTGGCGACGCAATGATTGCGAGTTCCTCGCCGGCGTTCGGTCGCCCGCGCTCGGCGCTGAAGCTTCGCAGGGCATCGGCGATTTCGACACCGATCAGCAGGCCCGACAGGTAGGCGGGAAGATGCTCGGGCGACCGCTCGCCAAGCAGGCCTTCGGTGCGCACGGTGAACAACAGGTGACTCATCGCGCCGGGTTCGGCGAAGCCGCGGTCCACCCCGTCGTCAAAGGACGACAGCGACTCCGTTTCGTCGCGCCCGATCGGCTCTGCGCACAATCGGCCAAGGATCGAGTGCTCGCGCATTACCGCGTACAGTTCGCCGGTCATGTAGCTGCGAAAGCCGGTGATGGCGCCGTCTTGCACCGCGACCCACTTGCTGTGCGTGCCGGGCAAGACGAACAGCCGCTCGCCTGTGCAGTCGGCTTCGCCTGCTGCGGCAAGCGCGCCGAACACCTGTGTTTCTTCGCCGCGCAGCACATCAGGCGAGCCGCCGGGCGCGCGGGTGACCAGCCCCGGCACGATCCGGAACGGGCGGCCGGCCTCGTCATCGAGCCCGAGCAGCCCTTCGGCCAGCGCATCGAAGCGCGTGGGTGTCTCGAGATAGCGCGCTTCGCGCCAGCCCTGGCGGCTGCCGATCATTCCGGATGCGATCACCGGTAAGCCGCGGCGGGCGGCGAGCCACGGTGCGCAGCATGACTCGAATGCCTGCCCGAATTCACCGTTTCGCACCGCCAGGATGCCCAGTGGCGCCTCGTGCCGGTCGAGCACCTGGCCGGCTTCATCGAAGAGCCAGCCGCGCAGGGAAGTGGTTCCCCAATCGAGGCCGATCAAGCGCGCGCGGGCGGCATCGATCGGACCTTGCGCGGGCGTTGCCCGGCCCGCCGCACGCGCCTCGTCGATCTGGCTTTCCGGAGTCATCCGGGCAGTATGCCCGAGCGCCGCGACAGGTCGACTTGGTATCATCGAGCACCGCCATGACGCTTACCGAGCTCAAATACATTGTTGCCGTTGCGCGCGAACGGCACTTCGGCCGCGCGGCGGAAGCTTGCTTCGTGAGCCAGCCGACCCTGTCGGTCGCAATCCGCAAGCTTGAAGATGAACTCGATGTCCAGTTGTTCGAGCGCGGCGGCGCGGAAGTCACGGTGACCCCGATCGGTGAACGGATCGTGGAGCAGGCCCAGCATGTTCTCGAGCAGAGCAATGCGATTCGCGAAATCGCCGCGCACGGGCGCGATCCGCTCGACGGAGCGCTGCGGATCGGCGTCATCTACACGATAGGGCCCTATCTCCTGCCGTACCTGGTGCGCCAGATGATCCGGGACGTCCCGCAGATGCCGCTCCTGCTGCAGGAAAACTTCACCACGAAGCTGCTCGAATTGCTGCGCCAGGGCGACATCGACGCGGCGATCCTTGCGGACCCGTTCCATGACCAGGGGCTGGTGACGCGCGCGCTGTACGACGAGCCGTTCATCGTCGCCGTGCCGAAGGTGCATCCCTGGTCGACCAGGGACCGGATCCGTTCGGATGAATTGCGCGAGCAGACGATACTTCTGCTCGGCTCGGGACACTGCTTTCGGGATCATGTGCTCGAGGTCTGTCCCGAACTGGCGCGCTTCTCGCAGGCCAGCGCCGGTATCCAGAAGACCTTCGAGGGCTCCTCGCTCGAAACGATCCTGCATATGGTCGCGTCGGGAGTCGGCATCACGGTGCTGCCCCGCAGTGCCCGCCCGGAGTTGCGCGACGATCCGCTGCTTCGTTATCTGCTGTTCGAGGAGCCGCCGCCGGTGCGTCGGGTTTCGCTCGTCTGGCGTAAAAACTATCCGAGACCGGCAGCCATCGAGGCGCTGCGCCATGCGGTACTGGATGCCGAAGTGCCCGGCGTGATCATGCTGCCCGATGAACCGGCGCTGACGCACTGAGCCCGCTGCGTGATGAGCCTTCGGCCTGACTATTCGACGATCGCGGAAACGATCGGGCGCACGCCCCTCGTGCGGCTGCAACGATTGCCGGGCGAGCGCATCGAACTGCGCGAAAATATCGTGCTGGCCAAACTCGAGGGCACCAATCCGGCCGGCTCCGTGAAGGATCGGCCAGCACTCGCGATGATCGTGCGTGCCGAGGAGCGCGGAGATATCCACCCAGGAGACACGCTGATCGAAGCCACTTCGGGCAACACGGGGATCGCACTGGCGATGGCTGCCGCGATCCGCGGCTACCGCATGGTGCTGATCACGCCCGAGAATGTCTCGATCGAGCGGACGCAGTCGATGAAAGCCTATGGCGCCGAGGTGCTTCTCGTGACGAAGGCCGAGGGCATCGAAGGCGCTCGGGATCTGGCCGCCCGGATGCAGGCCGAGGGCAAGGGTCGCGTGCTGGATCAGTTCGCCAACGACGATAACTGGATTGCCCATTACGAAACGACCGGCCCGGAAATCTGGGAGCAAACGCGCGGGGAGATCACTCACTTCGTCTCGGCGATGGGCACTACCGGCACGATCACCGGCGTTTCGCGCTACCTGAAGGAGCGCAACCCGGGCGTTCAGATCATCGGCGCGCAGCCCACCGAGGGCTCGTCGATCCCCGGCATCCGCAGGTGGCTGCCCGAGTATCTCCCGGCGATCTACCAGCATGCGATCGTCGACCGGATCGAGTCGGTCGGGCAGCTCGATGCCGAACAGATGGCGCGCCAGCTCGCCGCAACGGAAGGCATATTCAGCGGCATTTCGTCCGGCGGTGCGTGCGCAATCGCGTTGCGGATCGCCGAAGGGCTGGAGAACGCGACGGTCGTTTTCGTGGTCTGCGATCGCGGCGACCGCTATCTGTCCACCGGCGTGTTCCCGGAGTGAGTTCAGCGGTCGCCGCCGGGCGTTCGAGCGGGCACCTGCGCGGGATTCTGCTCGTCGCTGCAGCGGTCACCTCGTTCTCGGTGCTCGACTCTTTCGCCAAGTACCTGTCGCACAGCTACCCGATACCCCTGGTGATCTGGGCGCGCTACTTTTTCCATGTGGCCATCATGGTGGTGCTGCTGTGGCCGACGATGGGTTCGCGGCTGCTGCGCACGCACCGGCTCGATCTGCAGATCATGCGCGGCGTGGTGCTCGGACTGTCGACCTTGTTCTTCGTGAGCGCTTTGTCGCTGATGCCGCTTGCCGAGGCGTCTGCGATCACACAGATCGCGCCCGTGCTGCTTACGCTGCTGGCAATACGCATGCTTGGCGAGCGGGCGCCCCCGGGCACCTGGTGGGCGCTCGGCGTGAGTTTTTGCGGCGTGCTGCTCATCGTGCGCCCGGGCGGCCAGGTTTTCACCTGGGTGGCGGTGTTGCCGCTGCTCACGGCGCTGTGCTCTGCGGGCTACCAGCTCCTGACGCGCAAGCTGGCCGGTATCGACGACGGGCTTGCCACGCTGTTCATCGGCGGGGTGGTTGCCGCCGTGCTCCTGACAATTCCTGTTCCTTGGTTCTGGCAATGGCCGCGCAACTGGTTCGATGCCGGCCTCTTCGTCGGGATGGGCGCGGTCGGCGCGTTCAGCCATTTGTTGCTGGTGCGCGCCTTCGAGCACGCGCCGGCTTCGCGCCTCGCGCCGTTCATCTATGTCCAGGTGGTCGGAGCGCTCGCCATGGGGCTGTTCATCTTCGGCGATTTCCCGGACCTCACCGCGCTTGCCGGCATTGCGCTGATTGCGCTCACCGGGGTGGCCATGGCCCTGCGGCGCGAGGCGCCGTCCGCGACAGCGGCGGGCGCCGTCGGCGAGCGGGCGATGCCCGGTGCAGCGCGCGCGATGGTGCTCGACGGCGCGCCAACCCTTGTTTCGACGGCTCCGGCGGCAGGTCCTCGGGCGGGCTCGCTCGCCGCCTCGACGGCGCAACCCACGACGGCTTCGACGGCGATGGCGACAGGAGGGGCGACCGCTTGCGTCGCATCGGCGACGCAATCCGCAACGCGCCCGATGGCGGTGGCAGGCCCGGGCGCTTTGCCGGGGGCGCTCGCTGCGCCGACGCGCGGGATCCTGCTGCTGGTTGGCGCCTGCGTGATGTTCTCGCTTCTCGACAGCATCGCCAAGCACCTGTCGCAGAGCCATCATCCGCTCATGGTGGCCTGGGCGCGCTATGTCTTCCACGTGGTGATCATGGTTGCGTTCTTCGCGCCTTCGATGGGGCGGCGCCTGTTCATCACTCGCAGTCCGCGTCTGCAGGTGGCCCGGGGACTGTGCCTCGGCCTGTCGTCGATCTGCTTTTTCACAAGCATCGCGTATCTGCCGCTTGCCGAGGCCACGGCGATCGTGTCGATCGCGCCGGTGCTCGTCACGGTCGGCGCCGTGCTCTTGCTGAAAGAGCGCACGCCGCGGGTTACCTGGGTCGCGTTGGCGCTCAGCCTCACTGGCGTGTTGCTGATCATCCGGCCGGGCAGTGCGTTGTTTGGCTGGGCGGCACTGCTGCCGCTTGCGACCGCCGTGTTCGCGATGGGATATCAACTGCTCACCCGTCAGCTCACCGGCGTCGACAATGGCCTGGCTACGCTGTTCATCGGTGGCGCCGTGGCAGCGCTGCTGCTGACCGTGTTCGCGCCGAGCGCGTGGAGCCTGCCGACCGATCCGCTCGATGCGCTGCTCTTCGTGGCCACGGGCGCAATCGGCGCGCTCGGGCACCTGATGCTGGTGCGCGCCTACGAGTACGGGTCGGCCTCGGCGCTCGCACCGTTCGGGTACATGCATGCAGTGGCCGCCCTGATCTTCGGCTTTCTGTTCTTCGACCAGTTCCCGGACATGTTCGCCCTGATCGGCCTTGGGCTCATCGTGGCTACTGGCACAGCGATGGCGATTCGGCAACGCATGCCGGTAAGGGTGCTCGAACAGTGAGTGCTCAGTCGCCGCGCGCGTCTCGCAGCGCCGTCGCCAGTTCGATGACCGACATCGCGTAGAAGCTCGAGCGGTTGTAGCGTGTGATTACGAAGAAATTCCGGCCGCCCAGCCAGAAGTCCGGTGGATCGTCTCCGTTGGGCAGATCGATCAGCGCAAGCTGCGCGTCGACAGGAACCGGGTCGAGGCTGTGCACGCCGTAGGCGCGCAGCGCGTCGGCGGTGAACGCCGGCGCGATCCCGGCCTCGATCAGCGGCGCAATACGTTCCGGCTCGGCGATGAGCGCCCGATAGCGCAAAGGTTCACCAGGCGCCCAGCCATGGTCGGCGAGGAAATGGGCGACGCTGCCGATCGCATCGGCCGGACTGTCGCGCAAATCGATGCGGCCATCGCGATCGAAGTCCACCGCCCAGCGCCGCATGCTGGTCGGCATGAATTGCGGCAGTCCGACGGCTCCGGCATACGATCCCCGCATCAAAAACGGACTGATCCCTTCCTGGCGCGTCAGCAGCAGATACTGCTCGAGTTCACCACGGAAATATTCGGCGCGTCGCGCAAAGTCGAAGGCAAGCGTGGTCAACACGTCGATCGTTCGATGGTCCCCGGTGATCCTGCCGTAGATGGTCTCCACGCCGATGATGGCGACGATGATCTCCTGCGGTACACCGTACACCCGCCAGGCGCGCTGCACCGCCTCGGCATTCTCGTTCCAGAATCGCACCCCCGCGGATATCCGGGTGGTGTCGACGAAGCGCGAGCGGTAAGCCTTCCATGATTTCTTGAAGCCACGCGGCGCCGGCGACATCAACCGGATCGCGTCGTCGCTGCGGCGAACTCCGGCGAAGATCGCGTTCAGCGACACGGGGTCGAACCCATGCTGGCTGACGAGCGAAGCGATGAACTCGCGCACATCCGGGCGCGCGAGATAGTCGCCGCTGTAGTCGGGCGCGGCCGCCGCTGCCACCGCTGCCGTGGTAGGCGCCGCTGTCGCTGCTGCCGTCGTTGGCGTCGCCGCTGGTGCGGGCACTTGTGCTGGCGATGAAGCTGGCGCGGGCACCCGGAAAGCAGCCGGGGAAGCCGACCGTGATGCCACCGGCGCAGGAGTCGGTGAAGCGGCGGTTGGCGCGCAACCGACGAGGAGGCCGAGGCAGGTCGTGAGCGAGAACGCTTTCAGGGTCGGAACTGTCTTACGCATCGGCGCAAGTGTCGCACGTCGTGTCGGCGCGATGCCGGGTCGGCGTCCGCGCCGGACCCGCCACCGTAGCGCAGCCCATTATAGATTGACACGATATGCCTGGCTTCGCGGGTTCGGCCGGGTTCGAGCAGGGGCGCGACGCGGTGCAGGTATGCCAGCGCCGTCTCGTGCGCCGACCGTGCCAGGCCGGCCTTGGAGAGCCGCCTGCAGAACTCGTCCCAGGCGCGCTGCACCGGATCGCGGGCGCTGCGCGGGTGCAGGGTGAGCACCGCAATCGCGCCGAGCGCGACCGTGAGCGCGAGCGCAAGCGCCGCCGCGATCGCCCGCCAGTCATCGATCGGCAGGCCGAGCCACACGAATAGCCGTTGCTGGTGGCCATGATCGTAAGACAGCAGCCACTGGTTCCAGGCGTTGGAGACCGCGTCGAGGTTGAAGCGCAACCGGGCGAACAGTGGCGCCGCCAGATCGAAGCCCGCAGTGCCAGCGAAGCCGGGCTCCAGACGCACCCCGCGTTCGATCCGCTCAGGCGCAACCGCCCCGGTCGGGTCGACGCGCAGCCAGCCGCGCTCCGCGATCCAGACTTCTGCCCAGGCGTGCGCATCGGCCTGGCGCACCAGCCACCATCCGTCGACGGGATTGCGCTCGCCACCCTGATAGCCGGTGACCACCCTCGCCGGAATGCCGAGGGCGCGCATCAGCACCACGAAAGCGCCGGCGAAGTGTTCGCAAAATCCTGCGCGCTGCTCGAAGAGGAAATCGTCGACACTGTCGCGCCCCCTCCTGGGTGAATGCAGGGTGTAGCGAAAGGGCTGCTCGCGAAACATCGCCAGTGCGCGGTCGACCCGGCGCAGGTCGCGATCGGCGGCGGCGGCCTCCTCGTTGCGCCAGAGCGCAGCCAGCGCAAGGGTGCGCGGATTGAAGCCGGCGGGCAGCGCCAGCCACTTGCGCAGCGACGCACGGTTTTCGTTCAGTCCGGCCTGCCAGGCGTCGGACGATTCGGCGCGAAACCGGATGCGCTCGTCCAGCCGAGAATGGCTGACCAGTTGCAGGTCGGGCTGCAGGGCGGCGGAGACCCCGGCGGGCATGGAGACCTGGATCGGCATCTCGAGCACGAACAGCCAGGGATGACCCGACGGCTCCTGGGTGACGGTGTAGGCGAACGAGCGACCGGTGTCGAATTGCAGGTCCGCCGGCGCCGCCGGCGGCGATGCTGGCGGCGGCGCTGACGCGAGCGCCTGGGCCACCGCCCGCCAGGTTGCGCCGTCGAAATCGCCGAAGGTCGGGCCGCGCCAGTACAGTTTTGCCGGTGCAGGCACCGGCCCGTCGAACTCGACTCGAAACGCGATCTCCCGCGATTCCCCGAGCTCGGAAATCGCACCCGGGGTCATGGACTCGCTCAGCCCGATGCGGGCTCGCGAAGCATCATCGGATAGTCCCCACAGCGGACCGCCGGGCCGCGGAAACAGGATGAAGACCACGGCCGCCACCGGCAGCGCTTGCAGCATCAGGGTGCCGACCACGCGCAGACGCCGGGAAATCGACGCTTCGCGCCGCTGGTACTGCATGGTCAGCATCGCTGCGAGCAGTCCGGCCAGCCCGATCAGCACGATCACCGCCGTGCCGATGGACTGTGAATGCAGAAACGCGGCGAGAAGCAGGAACAGAGACAGGAAGATCACGACGAAAAGGTCGCGCTTTGCGCGCATCTCCATCAGCTTCAGCCCCAGGAACAACACGAGCAGGGCAACCCCTGGCTCGCGTCCGATCAGCGTGCCGTAGTGCGCCCACACGGCCGCGCAGCTGGCAAGCGCTGCGGCCCAGCGCACCGAAGCGCGCGGCAGCCAGCGCCCGGAAACCAGCAGCCCGAGACGCCAGGTAAAGAGCACCATGAAGCCGGCGCCGACCCACCAGGGGAGCCATCTCAGGTGCGGCAGTGTCGCAATGAGGATGGGCGCCATCAGGAACAGCGTGTCGCGCCGCTCGCGCTCCCATTGGCCGCCAAGCTGGCCGCCAAGTGCCTGCAGCGACAGCCGCAGACGCGCGCCGCGCTTCATCGCGGGCCCGCGCCGGCGTCCGGTAGGCCCCAGGTGGCTAGCATTTCGAGGCAGCGGACGCGATGCGCGGCGCCTGCGTCGGCGGGCAGGAAGGCGCCCGGGAGCTGCAGGGCGTAGCGCGCGCCGAGCAGGTCGGCATCGAGCAGCCAGCGTGTGAGACGGGACAGCTTGCGATCGATGTCCCAGTCGGCCGGGAGATCGTCCCAGTCGAGCCACAATTCACCAAGGTCGCCGCCTTCGTATTGACGAACGATGAGATCCTCGGAAGCGGTCCGCGCCATGGCCTTCCATGCGATGCGCCGGGACGCATCGCCGGGTTGCCAGGGCCGCAGCGCGGCCAGGTCCTGTTCGCCGGCGCCACGGGCCTGGCCCTCGCCCGCGCTCGAGCGCCGGGCTGGCAAGGGCACGCCTGGCGGCTCGGGGCGGGGATAGACGAGCACGTCGAGCGCCGGCTGCCAGTTTGTCCAGGCCCTCCAGATGCCGAGCGGAAAACGGGTCTGGAGCGTGAGCCGCGGGATCGATTGCCAGCCGCGTTGTGCTACGCGCAGCGCGATCGGTACGATCTGCTCGACGCGCGGCGCAAGATCGAAGTGCTCGGGCCGGGCCATTTCAGGAGCTGTGAAGGATAAGGCGAAGCGCTCCACGCTCCCGGTGTTGCGAACGATGAGGCTCACTTCGACGAATTCGCCGGCGAACACCGGTTCTGCACGGCCCGCGCGCAAGATGAGCCCGGACAGGTTTCGCCAGCTGTGAAACATTGCAATCCAGCCGATGGCGGCGATCAGGAAGCTGAGCGCGTAGCCCAGCGAGAGCTGGTAGTTGATCGACGCAACCAGCATTGCCAGCACGACGGAGGCGAACAGCAGCCCGGCTTGCGTGGGCAGAACATGGATATTGCGCTGGCGCAGCCGATGTTCGCCTGCGACGGGATGGCTGCGCCGCGACATCCGGATGGCGCTCATGGCACGGATACCGCCTTGATCAGTTCGGCGACCAGTTCTGCGCGTGCCCGGTGGGAGCTCGCGATGCCGCGGGCCGGACGCAATCGGTGCCCGGCGACTGCGACGAGCACAGACTGGATATCGTCGGGCAGCACATGGTTGCGGCCGTCGAGCAGCGCCCAGGCGCGCGCCGCCCGGATCAGGCCGAGCCCTGCACGCGGACTCAGGCCTTCCGCCAGCGCCGCGCTGCGCCGGCTATGGGCGAGCAGATTCTGGACATAATCGAGCAGCGCCGGTGCGCAGCGGATCTCACCCACAAGTCTTTGTCCGGCAAGCAGGTGCGACGGTGTCATTGCCGGAACGATGTCGGCAAGCATCGCGCGGCGATCCACCCCCTCGAGCAGGGCGCGCTCCGACTTCGGGTCGGGGTATCCCAGTTCGATGCACATCAGGAACCGGTCGAGCTGGGACTCAGGTAGCGCAAATGTACCGATCTGGTCTTGCGGATTCTGCGTGGCGATCACGAAGAACGGGTCGGGAAGGCGCCTTGCTTCGCCTTCGATCGAGACCTGCCGCTCCTCCATCGCCTCGAGCAGGGCAGATTGCGTTTTCGGAGAGGCGCGGTTGATTTCGTCGGCCAGCAGCACCTGCGAGAACACGGGACCCGGGTGGAACGCGAAAGCGGCCCGATCACGGTCGAAGACGGTCACGCCCACGATATCGGCCGGCAGCAGATCGTTCGTGAACTGCACGCGCTTGAATTGCAACCCGAGCGAGATCGAAAGCGCGTGCGCAAGCGTTGTCTTGCCCACGCCCGGCATATCTTCGATCAGCAGGTGGCCGCGGGCCAGCAGGCAAGCCAGCGCGAGCCGGATCTGCGACTGTTTGCCCACTACGACAGACCCCACCTGGGCGGAGACCGCCCGTATCCGCTCCAGCATCCGGCAGGGTTCCTCGTCGATAAGAGTCGAAAGCGTCATCGGCACTGGCTCGCGGCGCAACCCAGTGTAATCGCAAGGTCGGCGGGGATCATGACCCGGCGCCCGGGGGTTTGGCGGTTCGGCGAGGTGGGCCGATAATCGGTGCAAAGGCCGGCGCGAACGGCGTTCCATTCGCAAGACCCGCGCGCGTGTGCCCATCGGCTCTGCGCCCATCCGTATAGCAAGGAGATTTCAATGTCTGCCGTACCGTCTGCTTCACAGTTTGCCGAGGCTCAGGCGCTCGTCCTTGCCACGCAGCAAGGCGGCGTACTCACGCTCACGATGAATCGCCCCGCGCAATTCAACGCGCTGTCTTCCGAGATGATGAGCGCACTGCAGGATGAGCTCGACCGCGCGGCGGCGGACCCGGCGGTGCGAGTGGTCATCGTGGCGTCGACCGGCAAGGCGTTTTGCGCCGGTCATGACCTGCGCGAAATGCGCGCAACGCCACAGCTCGATTTTTATCAGCGCCTGTTCACGGCGTGCTCGCGCCTGATGATGACCATCCAGCGGATGCCCCAACCGGTGATTGCCCGCGTCCACGGCATTGCGACCGCCGCCGGCTGCCAGTTGGTCGCCATGTGCGACCTGGCCGTAGCGGTCGATTCCGCCCGGTTCGCCGTCTCCGGCGTGAACCTGGGCCTCTTCTGCTCGACGCCTTCAGTGGCGTTGTCGCGCAACGTCGGTCGCAAGCAGGCGTTCGAGATGCTCGTCACCGGCGAATTCATCGATGCGCAGACCGCTCTTGCGAAAGGCCTAGTCAATGCGGTCGTGCCCGCCGAGGCGCTCGATCGCGAAGTCACCCGGCTCGCCAGCTCGATTTGCGCGAAGCCGGCCGTTGCGATCGCCGCCGGCAAGGGCCTGTTCTATCGGCAACTCGAGATGGGGATCGATGCCGCCTACCAGCTTGCCGGACAGACGATGGCCTGCAACATGGTCGACGAAGCCGCCCTTGAAGGGGTGCAGGCATTCATCGAGAAGCGCCCCCCGGCATGGCGCTGAAGGCGCTCGCCCTATAATCTTCTTTTTACAATCCCGCACCGTGAGGCCTCGATGAAGATCCTCGTTCCCGTCAAGCGTGTGGTGGACTACAACGTGAAGGTTCGCGTGAAGGGCGACCAGACCGGGGTAGACATCGCAAACGTCAAGATGTCGATGAACCCGTTCGACGAGATCGCTGTCGAAGAAGCGGTCCGGCTCAAGGAAAAGGGCGTCATCACCGAGATCATCGCGGTGTCCTGCGGCCTTCAGGCCTGCCAGGAAACGCTGCGCACCGCCATGGCCATCGGAGCCGACCGGGGCATCCTCGTCAAGACCGACGTCGAACTGCAGCCCCTGGCCGTGGCCAAGCTGTTGAAGGCCCTGGTCGACCGGGAGCAGCCGGGGCTGGTCATCCTGGGCAAGCAGGCGATCGATGACGACGCGAACCAGACCGGCCAGATGCTGGCGGCGCTCGCGGGATTGCCGCAAGCTACTTTTGCCTCGAAAGTCGAGGTGGCCGACGGCAAGGCGACCGTGACCCGTGAAGTCGACGGCGGCCTGGAGACGATCGCGATTTCGCTGCCGGCGGTGATCACTACCGACCTGCGCCTGAACGAGCCGCGCTATGTCACGCTGCCCAATATCATGAAGGCGAAGAAGAAGACCCTGGAGGTGCTCGAGCCGGCCGAGCTGGGCGTCGACGTGGCGCCGCGACTCGCCACCCTCAAGGTGTCCGAGCCGCCCGGCCGCAAGGCAGGGATAAGGGTTGCGGACGTCGCCGCGCTGGTCGACAAGCTCCGGAACGAAGCGAAGGTCATCTGAGAACAAGGACAAAGGGACACGACATGGCAGCCCTCGTTATCGCCGAACATGACAATGCATCGCTCAAACCCAGCACGCTGAACACCATCACCGCTGCGACACAACTCGGTGGCGACGTCACTGTCCTGGTCGCCGGCTCGAACTGCGAGGCCGCAGCGCAGGCTGCGGCACAGGTCGCCGGGGTCTCGAAAGTGCTGGTGGCCGATGCGCCGCAACTAGCCGAGCAACTCGCCGAGAACATGACCGCGCAGATCCTGTCGGTTGCGGACGGCTACGCCTACATCCTTGCGCCGGCAACGGCGTCAGGCAAGAACATCGCCCCGCGCGTGGCGGCCCGGCTCGACGTGGCACAAATTTCCGAAATCACCAGTGTAGAGTCGCCCGACACCTTCACGCGTCCGATCTACGCTGGCAACGCCATCGCAACGGTGCGCTCGGCCGACCCGGTGAAGGTCATCACCGTTCGCGGCACCGCTTTCGACGCGGCCGCCGCAACCGGCGGATCGGCCGCGATCGAGAAGATCGAAGCAGTGCCCGATTCCGGAAAATCCAGCTTCGTCGGTCGCGAGCTCGCCAAGAGCGATCGGCCTGAGCTGACGGCAGCGAAGATCGTGGTCTCCGGTGGTCGCGGAATGGGCTCGGCCGAGAACTTTCACCTCCTGGAGCCGCTTGCCGACAGGCTGGGCGCTGCAATGGGCGCCTCGCGCGCGGCCGTCGATGCCGGTTACGCGCCGAACGACTGGCAGGTCGGGCAGACCGGCAAGATCGTCGCTCCACAACTGTACGTGGCGATCGGGATTTCCGGCGCCATTCAGCATCTGGCTGGCATGAAGGACAGCAAGGTGATCGTCGCAATCAACAAAGATGAAGAAGCGCCCATTTTCGGAGTTGCCGACTACGGACTGGTCACCGATCTGTTCCAGGCGATTCCCGAGCTGGTGAAGGCGCTGGGCTGATCTCACACGGAGTGCCGCAATGTCGTTCAAAGCCCCCCTGAAGGACATGCTGTTCGTACTCGAGCATGTCGCCAATATCGACGCGGTCGCCCGGTTACCCGGCTTCGAAGAGGCCGGCCTCGACATCGCGCAGGCGGTGCTCGAGGAGTGCGCGAGGTTCAACGAGGGCGTCGTCGCGCCCCTGAATCGCAGCGGCGACACGGCACCGTCTACCTTGTCAAACGGCGTCGTCACGACATCGCCGGGCTTTCGCGAGGCCTTCCGGCAGTACGGCGAGGGCGGCTGGCAAGGTGTCCAGCACCCGGTCGAGTTCGGCGGCCAGGGCTTGCCCAAACTCATCGCCACGCCGTGCATCGAAATATTGAATTCGGCCGATCTTTCGTTTGCCCTCTGCCCCTTGCTGACGGACGGGGCGATCGAAGCGCTGATGACGGCCGGCACCGACGTGCAGAAGCGTCGCTATGTACCCAAACTGATCTCAGGTCAATGGACCGGCACGATGAACCTTACCGAGCCGCAGGCTGGCTCGGACCTGTCGCAGGTGCGCACGAAAGCGGTGCCGCAGGCCGATGGCAGCTATCGAGTGTTCGGCCAGAAGATCTTCATCACCTTCGGCGAGCACGACATGGCCGAGAACATCGTGCACCTGGTTCTCGCGCGCACGCCGGATGCGCCCGAAGGGGTGAAGGGCATTTCGCTGTTCATCGTGCCCAAGTTCCTGTCCGACGACGAAGGCCGCCTGGGCGAGCGCAACGATGTCTGGTGCTCATCAATTGAGCACAAGCTCGGAATCAAGGCAAGCCCGACCGCAGTCCTGCTGTTCGGCGATTCCAAGGGCAACGTCGGCGAAGGCGCGATCGGCTATCTCGTCGGTGAGGAAAATCGCGGGCTCGAGTACATGTTCATCATGATGAACTCGGCGCGCTTCGCGGTGGGCATGCAGGGCGTGGCGCTCGCCGAGCGCGCTTACCAGAAGGCTGCCACCTTCGCCAAAGAACGCGTGCAGAGCCGCGACGTAACCGGTTCGAGCGGCCCGGTGACCATCATTCACCATCCTGATGTGCGCCGGATGCTGATGATGATGCGCGCGCACACCGAGGCGGCGCGCGCTCTCGGCTACGTTGCTGCCGCGATGTCGGATGCCGGCCGCCACGGCGCGGACGAGGCAACGCGGCGCGAGAACGAGGCCGCCTACGAGTTCCTCGTACCAATCGTGAAGGGCTGGTCGACCGAGATGTCGATCGAGGTCGCCTCGCTGGGCGTGCAGGTGCACGGCGGCATGGGTTTCATCGAAGAGACGGGCGCCGCCCAGTATTACCGGGATGCGCGGATTCTCACTATCTACGAGGGCACGACAGCGATCCAGGCCAACGACCTGGTCGGGCGCAAGACGGCCCGCAACGGCGGCGTTGTTGCAAAAGCGATGATCGCCAAGGTGCACGCCACCGAGGCCGAACTGGCCGCTCAGGACAACGAGGATCTGAAAGCAATGGGTCGCCGGTTGGTCAAGGGTAGCCGCGCGCTCGAGGAAGCGGTCGACTTCGTGGTGACTCATTACAAGACCGATATCCGGGCGGTATTCGCCGGCAGTGTTCCGTACCTGAAGCTCTCGGCGATCGTCTTCTCCGGTTGGCAGATGGCGCGCGCTGCGCTGGCCGCCGACGCGCTGCTGCGCGAGGACTCCGGCGACGCAGCCTTTCTGAAGGCCAAGATCGGCACTGCACGTTTCCACGCGGATCACATCCTGAGTCAGGCGCCGGGGCTGGCGAGCTCGATTACCGAGGGCGCCTGCGGCGTGCTTGCGCTCGAGGAAGAGCAGTACTGACTGCGAGGCGGCCGGCGCCTTGCCGCCGCCGCCTCGCACGGATCAGCGGCGCCAGACCCCCCACTCGTCCAGCCGATCCCTGACCCGGTCAGCGAGTTCGTGCGCGCTCATCACCGTGCCGTGAGTATAGGGTGCGGTCACTTGCACGATCGCGATCGCGCCGATTCCGGCAAGCAGTATCACCAGGATCGCAAGCGCCGAGCGCCAGCGGCGCCGGGCGGCTCGTGCCCGGGTCGCCGAACGCTCGGGCCTTGCCGTTCGTCTCCCCGCCGATCCTGCCGGGAACCTGCCGGTAATGATCGGTGGATCGGGGATCGGACGGGTGGCCGTGGGCAACTCGGTCCGGGGGCCGGAAGGCGCCTGAACCGCGGGGCGATTGGCGGCGGGAGTCGGTGGCTCCGTGGCATCGGAATCGCTCTGCGCTGCTCGCCATTGCGCGGCGGGGCGATCGTCGCGAGCGGAACCGAACAGCGGTTGCGTCGGCTCCCCCGTTGAGCGTTCGGGCGCGGAACGCCCCCGAGTTGCGCGTCCCGCAGTCAGGCGTCCCGCAGGTGCGCTCGCCGGTGCCAGATATGGTTCGACCTCATCCGGCGGTTCCAGCCTGGCAAAAACGTCACCAACCGTTGGCCGGGGCGTGGCGGGCGCACGCCTGGTTTCGGGGGCGGGCGCGGGCGCGTGCATCTGCGCGGGTGCGGGCGTTCGCGTCGGTTCCGGTGCCGGTGCAGGAACCCGCCCGGGTACGGCGGCAGGGGTAGAGGTGGCGGCAGAGGAGGAGGGGGAAGGGGGGAAAGGGGGAGGGGCGGCGGCAGGCGCAGCAGCGGCAGCGGCAGCGGCAGGCGAAGCGGCAGCGGCAGGCGCAGCAGTAGGCACAGGCGCAACGATCGGCATTGCCGCTGTATCGGGCAGCAGGGATTCACTGGCGCGCCGGCGCACCGGTTCAACTGAACGATCCCGCTTGTGCATGGGCTCGAGCTCGAGCACCGGCTTCGGCTCCTGAACAGGATCAGGCCGGCGCGCTCGCTTCGGCTCACGGGCAGGCTGCGGTTCGAGTACGGGCTCCCGACGAGGTTCGGCCGCGGGCTTCGGCGTGGCGGGTCGCTGCGGCGCCGACCCGGATTCGAGCACCGGTTCTTGCTGTGGCCTCTGTGCCGGTTCGATCACCGGGACCGACTCATCCGCCGCCTGTTGCCCGGCGGCTCGCAAGCGTGCCGGTTCGAGTCCCGGCTGCGTTCCAGTAATGGGCCGGGGCGCGGCAGCGCGCACAGGCTCGGCAGTTTTGCGTGCCGGCTCTGGCTCAGGCTTCGCCTCCGCCTCCGCCTCCGGCGCAAGCAGAGGCGCCCGCCTCGGCGATCCCGCGTAGGCCGATACACCTCGCCGCTCGCTTCCCCGCCTCGGTTCAGGCTCGGGCGCTGGCTTGAGCGCGATCTCATGTTCGGTCACTCGCTCCGCCCCTTGCCCTGGCTCGAGCCGGAGCGCGGCTTCTGTTTCCGCCAGCGGTTCGGGTTGCTGCCGAGGTTCGGGTTGCTGCCGAGGTTCGGGTTGCTCCCGGGGCTCGGGTTGCGGCAGGGGCTCGGGTTCTGGTCCCGGCTCTCGTTGTGGCACGGGTCGCCGTCCCGGCCCGGCCTCGGACACGGCCGGCAACGGCAACCGGGCAGGCGGTCGTGCTGGCGGCGTGCGCGCCGGTGGCGCTTGGACATCGTCGTCAAGCGCGAAACCGCAGCGCGCGCAGCGCCGGGCCCAAGGCGGATTCGGCTTGCCACAAGACGGGCAACTGACAATCATGAAAACGTCCCTCCCTCCAAGGGTCGAGGATAACGCGCTGGGCTTGCAAGCGACATTCGCTCGCCGCATACTGTGATTATGAACAGTAGCGCGTCACTTGACCAAGAAGCGGCAAGCAGCCCGCGCGAGCCGGTCCCCGCGCCATCGCGGCCGCGAGGCAGGGGTGCAGCGTCGTCGCCGGCGGGTCGCTTCGAGCGGCTCGAACGCGCGTCTGTCGATGATGGCTGGTATCAGGAAAACGGTGAGGCGCCCACCTTGCGGACAGAAGTCACCGATGAGCGGGCGGGCCGGATCCTGGCGTTCAACAACTCGCCCGATGTTCCTTTCGACCGTTCGATCAATCCCTACAGGGGATGCGAGCACGGTTGCACTTATTGTTTCGCACGTCCGACCCATGCCTATCTCGGCCTGTCGCCCGGACTCGATTTCGAAACGAAACTTCGCGCAAAGGTGAATGCCGCCGAGCGTTTGCGAATCGAGTTGGCAGCACCGGCTTATCGCTGTGCGCCGATCAATATCGGCTCGGCCACCGATGCCTATCAGCCTGTCGAACGCGAGCGCCGGATCACCCGATCGATCATCGAAGTGCTGGCGGCCTGCTCGCACCCCCTGACCATCGTCACCAAGTCGTCGTTGGTCGAACGCGATATCGATCTGCTCGCGCCGATGGCACGCCACGGGCTGGCAGCGGTCTACGTCACCATCACAACGCTCGATCCAAAACTGGCAAGGGCCTGGGAGCCGCGCGCGGCGGCGCCCTGGCGGCGCTTGCGCACGATTGAAAGGCTCTCGAACGCCGGCATTCCGGTCGGGGTTTCGTTCGCGCCGGTGGTGCCATTCCTGAACGAACCCGAACTCGAACGCATCCTTGAGCAGGCGCGGCAGGCCGGTGCGAGCGGCGCCTTCTATGCAGTTCTTCGACTGCCCCATGAGTTGCACCAGGTCTTCATGGACTGGCTCCTGCTCGAGTACCCGGAACGTGCGGCGCGGGTCGTGAATCGCTTGCGCGAGATGCGTGCCGGTGGCGAATCGAGCAGCAAGCGCCTGAACGATCCTCGCTTCGTTCATCGAATGAAGGGGCAGGGCGGCTGGGCAGATCTGATTCGTCTGCGATTCGATCTCGCAGTGCGTCGACTGTCATTGAACCGGGAGCGCATGGACCTGCGCAGCGACTTGTTCGTCGCGCCTCGATCAACCCCTGCGCATACGACAACCGATGTGGGCCGCCAAGCCGAGCTCTTCTGAAACGCCCCTCTGATAGATTGCCGCGAATCCGTCGGCACGCTATAATTTAAGGTTTTCCGGTCTCGGACAAAGGATACTTATATGGTCGTCATCCGCCTTACGCGCGGCGGTGCCAAGAAGCGCCCCTTCTATCACGTTGTCGCCACCGACAAGCGAAGCCGTCGCGATGGGCGCTTCATCGAGCGAATCGGCTTCTACAATCCGGTTGCTGCTGCCAACGAAAACGGCCTGGTGCTATCGATGAACCGAATCGGTCACTGGCAGCAGCATGGTGCGCAGCTTTCTCCCACCGTTGCCCGGCTGATCAGGCAGTACCAGACGAACCAGGCCACCGTGCCCACCCCGGCGGCCATTGCCAGCCCGGCCGCCGCATCGAGTGCAGACGTCGCGAGTCCGGCCGCGCCGAGTTCAGACGTCGCGAGTCCGGCCGCGCCGAGTGCAGACGTCGCGAGTCCGGCCGCGCCGAGTTCAGCCGCCACGGCTGCTTGAGCCGCCGGTTCGCCGCATGCGGGGCGGACTCGAGTCCCATGAGCCAGGCAAGCCGTCGTCGACCAGGTGTCCCTGGTTCAAGGTCGGCCGCGGCTTCCGAAGCGGCGACACCCGGGCGTAGCCGTTCGGTTCGCGCCTTCGGTTCGGCTGTCTCCGGCTCGGCTGCTTCCGGATCGGCTGCAGCCGCCTCCGGCTTGGCCATTTCTACGTCGCGTTCAGCCGTTTCCGACTCGGTCTCGGCCACTCCTGCGGCAATCCTTCCGAGCGACCTTGTTCCCGTTGGGCGGGTGCTCGGCAGCTACGGCGTTCGCGGCTCGCTGAAAATCGAGCCGTTCAACGCCCCCGACGAGTCGGTCCTGCTCCACTCGCGCCGCTGGTACCTTCAGCGGCTTGCGCCCGGCCGTCCGGGCCAGGCCGCCAGCCGCCTCGGTATCGATTTGCCGATCGTCCTTCCCGCTCGATTAGCAGTCGAGAGCTGTCGCGTACATAGCGCGGCGCTCATTGCAAGCGTGGTCGGCATCGGCAGCAAGGAGGCGGCTGATGCCCTGCGCGGCTGCGAACTCGGCGTGTCCCGCGTCGATTTTCCAGCAACCACCAAGGATGAGTTCTACTGGGTGGACCTGATCGGTTGCTCCGTCGTCACACCGGCCGGATGGTCGCTCGGAGTGGTCGACTCGGTCGACCACTACGGAGCCCATCCGCTCCTGCGCCTGCGCGCCACACCAGGCGGCGGCGAAACCCTGATTCCATTTGTCTCCGCTTACGTTCTGGAGGTGGACATCGCGGCGCGCCGGATCGTGGCCGACTGGGATCCGGACTTCTGAACGCTTCGCCGGCCGAGCCCGTCCTGGTGATCGACGTGGTTTCGATCTTCCCGGAGATGTTCGAGGCGATCACCCGATCCGGTATCACCGCTCGGGCAGCGCAGCGCGGGCTTTGGCAGCTTCGCTGTCGCAACCCGCGCGACTTCACAAGTGATCGCTATCGCCGGGTCGATGATCGCCCCTACGGCGGTGGCCCGGGCATGGTGATGCTCGGCCAGCCCCTGGTCGATGCGATCACTGTGGCGCGGGCAGCCGGTCCACAGGGGCGGCCGGTGATTGCCCTGTCCCCGCAGGGGGTGCCGCTGGACGATGCGCGCGTGCGCCGCCTGACGACAACGGCCGGCTTCATTCTCATCGCCGGCCGCTATGAAGCGATCGACCAGCGCGTGATCGATCGGCATGTCGACGAAGAAGTGTCGATCGGCGATTTCATCGTTTCAGGTGGAGAGTTGCCGGCGATGATGCTGATCGACGCGGCCGTGCGCTTGCTGCCCGGGGCAATGAACGATGAATTGTCCACGGCCCAGGAGTCGTTTGCCGAAGGCCTGCTCGACTGCCCACACTACACACGTCCCGAGCGCTTCGAGGGCGTAGCGGTTCCCGAGGTGTTGCTCTCGGGCAATCATGAGCGGATCGCACGGTGGCGCCGCGAGCGCGCGCTCGCGGCCACGGCGCAGCGCCGTCCGGATCTGCTCGCCCGGGCGCGCGCGGCGGCGCAACTCAGCGCCGCCGATGAAGGATTTCTGGCGAACCTGAATGAAGCTCGCTTCGCAGGCAAGACTCGCGCTGAATGAAGCTCGCTTCGCAGGCAAAACTCGCGTATAGTCGCGTTTGTGCGTTGCAGCATCGTCCTTCCAGGACGATTTCATGAGGCAGCGCGATTCTTCATCGTCCCCTGACCTCTCCTCCGACGGCTCGTTGCAACCGCGACCGGTGCCCGCCATGGTGGATCCGGCTGGCGTCGATGCCTTTGACGCCGGATGCGATCCCCACGATCGCTGGCGCAACCGATCGGAGAGGTATACCTGATGGATTTCAATGAACTCGGCGTTGTCGCGCCCTTGCTGGACGCGCTGACGGCCGCCGGCTACACCGCGCCGACCGCCGTGCAGCAGGCGGCCATCCCGGCCGCGATCGCGGGCCAGGATCTGCTCGTTTCTTCCCAGACCGGCAGCGGCAAGACGGCTGCTTTCATGCTGCCGGCGCTCCAGCGCTTGCTCACGGCGCCGCAGCGTCCCGGCCGCGGACCTCGTATTCTCGTTCTCGCACCGACGCGCGAGCTGGCTCTGCAGGTGAACGAGTTCGCAAGCCGCTATGCGCGCGGCATCTCGCGCTTCAGCAGCGTTGCGCTGGTCGGCGGCGCCCCCTACGACCCGCAACTGCGCCGCTTGCAACGGCCGGTCGACCTTGCCGTTTGCACCCCGGGCCGACTGCTCGATCATGCCGAGCGCGGGCGCATCGATTTTTCGCGGCTCGAGGTGCTTGTGCTCGACGAAGCCGATCGCATGCTCGACATGGGCTTTCTCGGCGATATCGACAAGATCATCGAGCGCACGCCGAAGGATCGCCAGACACTGATGTTCTCGGCAACTCTCGATGGAATCGTCGGCGATCTGGCACGACGCCTGACTCGCAACCCGGTACGCATTGCGGTGGCAGCTACGACCTCCGAGCATGTCGAGATCGAACAGAGCCTGATGTTCGCCGACGACCTGGGGCACAAGAACCGGCTCCTGGAGGCACTGCTTCGCAACACCGATGTGAAGCAGTGCGTGGTGTTCGCGGCGACCCGCCGCTCGACCGAAGATCTCTGCGAGCAGCTCACCGGCAGCGGCTTCAGCGTTGCAGCGTTGCATGGCGACATGCACCAGGGGCAGCGCAACCGTACCTTGCAGGGCTTGCGTGACGGCCGTACCCGGGTGCTTGTCGCAACCGATGTGGCGGCCCGCGGCATCGACGTGGCGGGGATCAGCCATGTCATCAATTTCGACGCCCCGCGCCAGGCAGAGGACTATGTGCACCGGATCGGGCGCACGGGCCGGGCCGGGCGCCACGGCGTGGCGGTCACGTTGTTCAGGCACGATGAGCAGCATCAGGTCCGTGCGATCGAGCGCTACACCGGCCAGCCGCTGCGTGTCGACGTGATCGCCGGCCTCGAACCGAGGCCCAGGCCTGCGCGCGCACCGGGCAGGCCCGGCGGCGGCTTCGGACGCCCGGCAGGACGCTCCGGCAGTGGCAGGCCCGCGGGCAGGTCGACCGGCGGGCGGCCGGGCGCGGCCATGCAGGAAGGACGCCGGCGCTCCGCTCCGAGCGGCGACGGATTCTCGGGCGGGTTCGATGGCGGGTTCGCGCGCCGCAGCCCGCGCGGCTGAATTCAAAAGCAGTTAAAATCGAAGGCTTTGCGAATCTTCGCAGGCCTTCAGCAAACTTCATCCTCTGGCCGGGCACAAGACTTCTCCAACAGCCCCGGCACACGATGGTCCAGGAGCATCAGATGGATCTGATCCAGCAACTCGAGCAGGAAGAAATCTCCCGGCTCGGCGCAGTCATTCCGGAGTTCGCGCCCGGTGACACGGTCGTTGTAAGCGTGCGCGTCGTCGAGGGCACGCGCAAGCGTTCCCAGGCCTTCGAGGGCGTGGTGATCGCGCGTCGCAACCGGGGCTTGAACTCCTCGTTCATCGTTCGCAAGATCTCGTCGGGCGAAGGTGTCCGCCGCGCCAAGCTCTACTATCTGCGCAGCCGCTCCGGCAAGTCGGCGCGGATCAAGGAAAAGCTGCCGACCAGGCGCAACGCCCCGGCAACCGCCTCCTGATACACGGAGGCGCACCAGGGGCGGCCTCAGGGGCCAGGCTTGCCGGCAGCGTCCATGCTCGTGCGATGAATTCCGCCGGCAAGCCCGGTTCCGCGGGCGTCCGAGGCAACGAGGGCCCGGGCGCCTTCGATACGCCCGACACCCTCCAGGTGCCGGCGATCTTCGATCCGCAATCGTCGCCGGTCGTTGCCGAAATCACGCCGCCACTCGAGGCGGTGACCCCCGAACATCTCGAGCCGGACTGGCTTCGCAGGCGCTTCACGCATCCGCCGGCATGGCAGCCCGAATCAGTCGGAGACCGCTTCCGCCTGTATCGCGGGCCTCCCCTTGCGGCAGCGGTGCTCGTGCCGATCATCACGCATCGCGGAGGGCCTTCCGTCCTCCTTACCCAACGCACCCTGCACCTGCGGCAACATTCGGGGCAGGTGGCCTTCCCGGGAGGACGTGCCGAAGAGTCGGATCCGACGCCGCGCGCTGCGCGAGACGCACGAAGAAATCGGCCTCGAGCCCACGGGCGTCGAGATCATCGGCCGCTTGCCCGATTACCTGACCGGGACCGGCTACTGCATCACACCGGTGGTCGGCCTGGTCCAACCCGGTTGCGGGATGCGCGCCGAGCCCCACGAGGTGGCGGCAATCTTCGAGGTGCCGCTGGGCTTTCTGATGGACCCGCGTCATCATCAACGACGCCTGATCGCGGTGGCGGGGGGCGAACGCACCTTCTGGGCAATGCCTTATCGGTCGGCCGAGGCAGGCCAGGAGTACTTCATCTGGGGCGCCACGGCAGCGATGCTGCGCAACCTCTACCGGTTGCTGATCGCCTGACTTTCCCTCTTGCGGAGCCGATATGGGTTTTCTCGCTCTCATTCTCGCCCTGTTGATCGAACAGGTTCGCCCGCTGCGCCGGGGCAATCGGATCCACGGCCTGTTAACCGGCTTCGCGGCGCTCGTGCGCGACAATTTCGACGGCGGCCAACGCCGCCATGGCGCATTGGGCTGGCTGCTCGTGATGGCCGGCAGCATCGTGGCGGTGCTGCTTGCCGAATGGATCGCAGCCGGCCTGCATCCCTTGTTCGTGTTCGCGCTGCATGTTTTCGTCCTGTATTGCACGGTCGGGTTTCGCCAGTTCAGTCATGCGTTCACCGAGATCCAGGTGGCGCTCGCCGCCGACGATGTCGGTGGCGCGCGGCGCGTGCTCGCCGGTTGGCTGGCGGGCAGCGATCCCGCTGAAGAAGCGTTCGCCGACCCGGCAGCATCGGTCACCACCACCTGCCGCCAGACGATCGCGCATGCGCTGCTGGCGGCGCATCGTCATGTCCTGGCGCCGCTTTTCTGGTACATCGTCGTGCCGGGGGCGACCGGTCCGGTGATCTACCGGGTCGCCGAGATGCTCGCCCGTCGCTGGCAGCGCCAGGCGGGATCGGCGCTGACAGCCGAAGCCGGCGAATCGAACGTGGGCCTGGAATCCGCCCACGAGGCGAGCGGTGCAGCGAGCAGCGCCGACTTCGCCGAGGGTCCGTCGCAGTTGCCGCATGCGTCGCCATCGCGTTCCGCATCGCCGGCCTGGGGCGAGTTCGCGCTGCTCGCCTTCGACGTGATCGACTGGATCCCGGTGCGGCTGACGGCGGCCGGTTTTGCGATCGTCGGAAATTTCGAGGATGCAACCTACTGCTGGCGAGGAGTCACGGCGGCCGGCACCGGCGGTGACACGCGCGCCCTGCTGCTCGCTGCAGGAGGGGGCGCCCTGGGCCTGCGAATCGCCGATCCGGCACTCGAGCAGCGCTGGGCGCAAAGCGGCTTCGAGGTGCCCGGGCTCGAACCTCAGCCCGACAGTCTGCGTGCTGCCGCCGGGCTCGTCTGGCGATCGGTCGTGCTGTGGATCGCACTGTTCGCGTTGATCACGATTTCGGCCTGGATGGGTCGCTGATCGTCTCGCTCACCAACCGACCGTAGAGATCGAATCGGCGCGGGTCGATCGACCCGGCTCTGGCCGCCGCGCGGAGTGCACAGCCCGGTTCGTCGCGGTGCGCGCAATCGTTGAAACGGCAGTGGCCGAGCAGCGGGGCGAACTCGGGCATCGAGTGGACCAGTTGCGAGGTCGACAGATGGGTGATTCCGAAGGACTGGAAACCCGGAGTGTCGATAATGCGGGCGTCGGGCGCCGCCGACTCCGGCAGATCGAACAAGCGGCTGAAGGTTGTGGTGTGCTTTCCGGAGGCCAGGGCGGTGGAGATCGCCTGGGTGCGCAGATCGGCGTTGGGAACCAGCGTATTGACCAGGGTCGATTTGCCCATGCCGGATTGGCCGATCAGCAGCGTAGTGCGACCCGCGAGCCAGGGGCGCAGAATCTCGCGCGCTCGCTGTGGATCGCCGCCCGCCGCGATATCGAACACGGGTAGACCGAGCGCGCGATACACGGCGAGCCTCAGCTCGATGCCGGCACGCGCCTGCAACAGATCGCTCTTGTTGGCGATCAGTGCCGTCGGCACTCCGGCGGTGTCGCAGGCGCACAGGATGCGAAGCAGCAACTCCTCGGAAAACGGGGGATCGCCGGCCACCACGATGCCGACCTGGTCGACGTTGGCGGCCAGAAGCTTGCTGCGCCAGTGATCGCTGCGGCGAACTTCGCTGGTTCGTGGCTGCACGGATTCGATCACCGCCTGGTCCGGGCCGACACGACGGATGATCACCCGGTCGCCGATCCCCGCGTGGGTGCGTTTGCCGCGCGTGACCGCAACCCGCTCGGCTCGCTCATCGTCGGGACCGCCCGTGTCCGGGCGCACGAGAAACTGCCGACCGTAACTGGCGGTGATCAGCGCCGGCTCAACTGCCGCCGCGGTCGAAGACGGCATCCGACTTGGCTGCGCAGATGAAGTCGTTCTCGGAAATGCCGTCGACCGAATGCGTATTCCAGCGCACCGTGCAGCGGTTGTAGCCGACCTTCAGTTCCGGGTGGTGGTCTTCGCGATGCACCATCCAGGCCAGGGCGTTGACGAAGGCGATCGTGTGGTAGTAGTCGGGAAACGCATAGGTGCGCTCGAGCGCACCGTCGCGCAATGCCCAGCAGCTCAGTTCCGGGAGCTG
>CAJDTU010000050.1_pt1 | contig 41234 bp, 36 predicted proteins | sample 7389901 | NCBI WGS metagenome assembly CAJDTU01 (sample SAMEA7055649, study PRJEB34461) | soil metagenome | biome: terrestrial ecosystem; feature: Peninsula; material: soil | place: Antarctica | collected 2016
TTTGATCTCATCAAAAGGCGGCGAGCGAAACTCCTTCCACTCGGTAACGATCATCAGCGCGTCGGCTTCTTGCAGCGCCTCGAGTGGCGAATCGGCCAAAATGAGGCCATCGCGCTTCCCGTAGATGCGGCGACATTCGTCGGCAGCGACCGGGTCGTAGGCGACAACCTTTGCGCCGTCTTCCCAAAGCGCTTCCATGATCGCGCAAGACGGCGCCTCGCGCATGTCGTCGGTGTTCGGCTTGAAGGCCAGTCCCCATAGCGCCACCCGGAAGCCGGCGAGACTTCCGAAGTGGGCGCGTGCCTTTCGCACCAAAGCGGTCTTCTGCTCTTCATTGACTGCCTCGACAGCGGCCAGGACGCGCAGCGGCGTGCCATGCTCTTGCGCACTATGTTGCAGCGCCCTCACGTCTTTCGGAAAGCAGGAACCGCCGTAGCCGGTGCCGGCGTACAGGAATGACCAGCCGATGCGAGGGTCAGATCCGATGCCGTGGCGAACCTGTTCGATGTCGACGCCGACTTTCTCGGCCAGCCGGGACAGGTCGTTCATGAACGAAATGCGTGTTGCGAGCATGGCATTCGCCGCGTACTTGGTCAGTTCGGCTGCACGGCGCGACATGATCAACGTACGCTCGCGGTTGCGCTGGAACGGCTCGTACAGCTCACGCAAGATCTCTTCGGCGCGGGCGTCCTCCACACCAAGGATCAAGCGATCTGGCTTCATGAAGTCCTCGACCGCTGCGCCCTCCTTTAGAAACTCCGGATTGGATGCAACCGAGAAGTCGAACCGGGCGCCGCGCGCCTCGAGCACCTCCTTGATCGTGGCTTCGACCATGTCACCCGTGCCGACCGGCACGGTACTCTTGTCGACAATGAGGCGATACTCGGGCATGTGCTGAGCGATTCCGCGTGCAGCAGCGGCTACGTGCTTCAGGTCCGCCGAGCCGTCTTCGTCCGGCGGCGTACCTACCGCGATCATCTGGACCAGGCCGAACTCGGCGCCCTCCTTCGGGTCGGTGGAGAATCGCAGCCTGCCGCTCGCCGAATTGCGCTGCACGACGGCCTCGAGACCGGGTTCGTGGATCGGGATCTCGCCGCGCCGAAGCCGCTCGATCTTGCCCAGGTCGATATCCACGCAGAGCACCTCATTGCCCATGTCGGCAAGACACGCGCCAGTCACAAGCCCGACGTAGCCGGTGCCGATAACGGTAACTTTCAAGCCAAGCTCCTGTCTTCGCTGGGCGCCAATGGCGAGCTTCGATCGCCGGTGGCCAGCATCTGAAAATCGGCGACCAGCCGATCGATCCGGTCGTCCCATGTGTTGGATCGTGCGTATCCGATGATGGCCTGGCGATTCCAGTTGCGCTCCAGCGCTTCATCGATCGCATCCCGGAAGGCATTCGGGTGCCACCAGTCGACAACCGCGCCCAGCCGTGTGTCAGCCACGACCTGTGCGTTCCCGCCTACCTTCGTCGTGATCACCGGAAGTCCGCAGGCCATGGCCTCCAGAAACACGTTCGCCCACCCTTCATGCTCAGTGGCGAGCACGAAGACATCCGCGGCGCCGTAGAACCACTTCAGGTTCTCCGGTTTTTGAGGTCCGCAGAACCGAACACTGTCCGACACGCCGAGCGACTCGGCCAACCCCTCGAGTTCGCGGCGCATGTCGCCGTGCGATACGCCGCCACCGACGATCAGGTATACAAGGCCCGGATGGCGCCTGCGCAGTTCCGGAATCAGCGGAATCACCCGGTGAAAGCCCTTGCGGGGAATCAGGCCACCGACCCCGATGAGTACCTTTGCGCCATTCGGGATACCGAGTCGGTGTCGCGCCTCCGCTTTGTCCACCTGCGTAAACTTCTCCAGATCGACTCCGTTGCCGATGACCTTCACCTTGCGGTCCTCGATTCCGAGCTTGACAGCGACATCGCGTTTCAATGCGTCAGACACGGCGTAGAGCCGCGCGGCCGCGCGCATCGCCTCGACCAGGAGGGGCTCGCGGTTAGTGCCGATGAGCCACTCATCCTTGCTGCCCCGAATCGTGATGGTGGCAGGCAAACCCAGGCGCCGGGCGATTCTGGTGGCGGCCCAGCCATCGGGATACAGGAAGTGCGCGTCAACGACCGTGGCAGCGAAGCGCCGCTGGATCTTCCGCACGCAGCGCTCGCTGCCACGCCACATCAACCAGCCGTCAAATCGCTTTGCAAGTCCCGGAAGCGAGAGCCAGCGCGGACGGAACACCTCGATCCCATCCATGATTTCCCGCCGCGGAGCTCGGGGCCGAAAGCTGGGGCGCAACAGCCGGACGATCCAGTCGAAAGGCGACCAGGGCTGCGGCGAAACGACAACCATCGGCAAGCGCCTCGCCACCCTGAACATCCGCTCGCGAATGAATGCGCCGGCCGCGGGGGTTGCCGCACTCGGAAACAGGCTCGAATAGACAATCAGGCGCGGGATAGCATCTTTCGGCTCCATCGATCAATCGATCCGGTAATAGCCGCGGAACCAGTCGACGAAGGCGCGAAGTCCCGCGTCCAGCGTTACGCGGGGACTGAAGCCGGTCAGCCGCTCTAGCTTTCCCGTATCCGAGAACGTGCGCTCCACATCGCCGGGTTGCATACCGAGCTCGTTACGTCGAGCGCGGCGTCCGGTAATCGACTCCAGCTTCGCCAGAAGCTCGCTGACGCTGACTGGATCGCTGCGGCCCACATTGACAACCTCGAACGGCGCCCAACTGCTGTCCGGGCCAGTGGCGTTCCAGTTCGCGGGATCGAGCACGGCTTTGGCTTCACGCGGCGCGTCAAGCAACCGGATCGTTGCTTCCACGGTGTCATCGATGAAGGTGAAGTCGCGCGACAGAGTGCCCCCCGCGTATACGTCGATCGGCTTGTTTCGCAGCAGGGAATCAGTGAATTTCCAGATCGCCATATCTGGCCGACCCCATGGCCCGTAGACGGTGAAGTAGCGCAACCCGGTCGTCGGCAACGCGAACAGATGTGCGTAGCTGTGTGCCATGAGTTCGTTGGCACGCTTGGTGGCCGCATAAAAGCTCACCGGGTGATCGACTGCGTCCGTCTCGGAAAACGGTACTTTGCGGTTCGCACCATAGACACTCGAACTGCTCGCGAACACGAGATGCCTGACTTTCAGTCGGCGGCACGCCTCGAGAATCACGCTCATTCCGGTCAGGTTGCTGTCGGAATACGCCATCGGGTTCGACAGTGCGTAGCGCACGCCTGCCTGTGCCGCCAGGTGGACGACCCGCTCGGGTTCGCGACGGTCGAAGATCGAATCGATGGCGTCCCGATCCGACACGTCTGCCTCAAAAAAGCTGAAGCCCTCGCGCTGGCTCAAGACCTTCAGCCGGTCGCGCTTCAAAGCCGGCGCATAGTAGCCATTGAGGTTGTCGATGCCGACCACCTCGTGCCCCTCCTCCAACAGACGACGGCTCACATGCATGCCGATGAAGCCGGCAGCACCCGTCACGATGACTGGCCGATTCATGGGTGACGGCTCTGGTCTGATTGCATCGGAATAGCTTGCTTCAATAGTGACTAACGAGTCCGCGATGATACGCGGCCAACTCGACTCGGCATGTCGAACTTCTCACAGACCTCGAACCTCGTTCAGATAATATCGCCTCGCGCGGTCGGTAGTGGCCGCGCCACCCGTTCGACTGCCCGATCGACCAAAACATGCGACTTCAATTAACCAGCTTGCGCGCCGCCTTGCGCGACCTTCGGGCAAGCATTCGATGGAAAGTGCAGGACCTGGGCGGCTACTACGGCGCCCGGCTGAACCGGGCGCGATTGCCCGCAGTCACCTTCATTGGCATTACCGGCAGCGCCGGGAAGACGACCACCAAGGATCTCACCGCTGCGATCCTCGCTACGCTCGCTCGCTGCAACAGCAGCCCGGAGACGGGCAATCTTCACTACGTGTATGTGAAGTAGGCGCGCCGGAACCCGGCTATCTCGACCGGTCCATTCGCGCGCTTCAACCCACCATTGCGGCTCTGACGATCATCGAGCGCGAACACTACAGCGCATACCGCAGCGCCGAGGCGATCGCTGCGGAAAAAGGCAAACTGATAGCCGCGTTACCTGTTGACGGCACCGCCGTGCTGAACATCGACGACCCGCTCGTGCGATCGATCGGCGAGCATCACAGCGGGCGCATTGTCTGGGTCGGCAAAAGCGAAGGCGCCACCCTGAGACTGCTCGAGTTGAGTTCGCGATGGCCCGAGCCGCTGATCCTGCGGATTCAGTACGAAGGCGAGGTGTTTGAAGTCCGCACTCAACTGCACGGAGTCCATCTCGCGCTGCCGGTGCTGATGGCCCTGGGCATTGCGGTCGCGGCCGGCATGAGCCTGCGCGAAGCGATTGCCGCGCTGGCATGCGTGCCTGCGACCGAGGGGCGCATGCAGATCGAGGTCGGCGACGACGGCGTCACCTTCGTCCGTGACGACTGGAAGGTGGCGCAGTGGTCATTCCAGGCGCCGTTGGAATTCATGCGCGAGGCCCGTGCGAAGCGCAAAGTCGTGGTGGTGGGGTCGATCTCAGACTCGGCGAAATCGCCCTCCCGGCGCTACCCGCAAGCAGCTCGGGCGGCGCTCGAGGTGGCGGAGTTGGTGGTCTTCGTGGGCACCGACGCCTTTCATGTGTCTTCGAAGGTAGCGCCGCGAGCGGGCCGATCGCTGCGAGCCTTTGTGAATATCCACGAAGCCGCACGCTTCCTGGGGCCCGAGTTGCGTGCCGGTGACCTGGTGCTGCTGAAGGGCACCAACGTGCGCGACCACCTGGTGCGCCTGCTCCTCGACCGACGCCGTCCGGTCCTGTGCTGGCAAACCGATTGTGGGCGCAACTACTTCTGCACGAGGTGCTCGCAGCTCTACAACCCCCATCAACCGGCTTCCGATGCGCAGCCGGTCTTGCCGGATGTAGCCGGTATTGCGGGCCGACGCCCAGCGACTGCCGCCACGCGCGATTCCGGCTCCCCGCTCATCGTGGGTCTGGGAAATCCAGGCGACCAATATCGCGACACTGCGCACAATGTGGGCCAGAGGGTTCTCGATGCTCTCGCCCGCAACAGCGGCGGCGAGTGGGAGGAGCAGCCGGAGGGCCTGGTGGCGACGATCGCGATCGATGGCGTCGCGGCCACGCTTCTGAAGCCGGGCGTGAACATCAACGACAGCGGCTCAGCGGCTCAGCGGTTCAGCGCTTCCGCGCCCGAACGCTCGGCGTGGGCGAGTGCATCGTTGTCTACGACGATATGGACCTCGCGCTCGGAGACGCTCGGACGAAGCGCACTGGGAGCGATGCCGGTCACAAGGGGATGCGCTCGATCATCACGGCGCTCGGGACCAATGAAATCCGCAGGGTTCGAGTCGGCGTCCGACCCGTGGGGAATTCCCGCCGAGCCAGAGACCTGGTCCTCGGCACGTTTTCAGCAGACGAGGAAGCGGCGCTGGCAGGCGGACTGCTGCAGGCCGACGCTGCGCTGCGCGAGATGATCAGCCTGAAGTTCCCCAAGGAGCAACGAGTTACTGAGTAAACGGTGACAGGTTTATTCGCGGCTCATTCTCATCCCGATCGAGCCGATTGACGACCCGAAGCTCCGGGAAGTCCATCCAGCAGGGTTCTGGTGTCTTCGATCACCGCCCGCCAGGCCTCCGGCTCGGAGAAGGTGTGATCCGCCTGATCCAGACGCAATGTTGTCGCCGAGCTGCCTTCGAGCATCTGCGCCGCCTTCATTGCGATTCCGAATTCGGCTGCAGTCAGATCCCTGCCGCTGATCTGCAAGCGCACTACCATCGATGGCGCATCGAGCATGCGGGCCAGCCGTTCCGGCAGGCTCGCGCCCCGGCTTGCCGCGGAGTCTTTCCCGGCTCGCCGTGCCCGCCATGCGTGTCCGAGCGCCTCGCGCGCGGCGCTGAACACCTTGACCCTGCCGCTCAGGAGCTTCTTCCAGAACTCGGGCGAATGCAGCCGCGAGCCATAGTGTTCGCTCACGAGCGCAGCCGAGCGTGTGGCCGCGCTGCGCGCCCAGGGATTTGCAGCGATCACCGCCGCGATCCGTTCGTCGTTCGCTGCGTATAGCAGTGCGGCGGTCGCGCCGTCGCACAGGCCCCAGAGCGCAATCCGTTCGCAAGCGGGCAGCGCGGCAACGAGCGCATCGCAGGCCCTGCGAATGTCGGGCCCGACCTGCTCGAAATCGGGCGCCGGGCCCGCGCTGTCGCCCATGCCCGTGTAGTCGAAACGCAGGCAAGGGTAGCCGGCGCTGGCCATCGCACGGGCCATCAGCACAAACTGGCGGTGCGATCCGACGCGGGTCTGCGGACCACCGACGACGATGACAACACCGATCGGCTTTGCGGCACCACCAGCGGCGGGGCGGGCGAGTACGCCGATCATCTCGCTGCCCGGTGGCCCGATCACGAGGATCGATTCATCGACGGCCATGGCTGCCGCGTTGCTCGTCATGGCTGCCCGCTCCCCTGCTCTCTGCCCTGAGCGCTCCCCTGCGCACCCCCGGCAATTTGCTCGACGGCGGCGACGGTCGCCTCGACAAGCTCCGGCACGTCGACCAGATCGGCCACGTTCCAGAAACCGGCGCCGGCCACCGCGCGTACTTCGGTCGCCACGCCCTGCGCGGCCCATGCAGCGGCCCGCTTGCGCAGTGCCTCCGACGGGGCCACCGGCACGTCACCAACCGGCAGGCGCACGTCGATGAGAGTGACGCTGGCAACCCGTGGCGCGCGGGCCGCATCGAAGGCCTCCAGTTGCTCGGCGAGCACGGGCGACACCGGGTAGCCGGCGAGCATCGCCGTCTCACCTGCCGCCCACCGGCTCCTGGCGTCGTCGGAGCCCGGCGTATCGACGCTCTGCGTGCGCGATACACTGGCTGCGCGCAGGAGGCCCGACAGTTGCGCCCTGCCCTGTAGTACCGGCGCCCAACCGATCAATGCTGCTGCGGGTCTGGAAAGATCATGAGTCAGTTGCGCGGCGAGCGCTACTCCGAGCCGACAGCCGATCAGGATCAGCGGTACGCCCGGGTCGCTCGACACGCGCGCGGCTATCGCCCGGCAATCGGCCAACCAGCGCTCCACGGTGGCCTGGCTGAAGTCGGCGCTGCTGTCGCCGGTGCCGTGCAGGTCGAACGTGCAACCCGCGATGCCGCGCTCGGCCAGCGCCTCCGCGGTAAGCCTGACCATTCGGCGTGTCTGGTTCATCTCGTCGCCGAATGCGGGAATGAAGAGCGCGAGCGCCTTTGGCTGCGCAACGCCTCGCCACCGGACGACCACGCTGCGGTGGTCCTCGAACTCTTCGAAGCTTACCGAGGCGCTCCGATGCACTCCGCGCGTGGGAGCCCGGGTCGAATCTCCGATCAAGGCTGGAAGGCGCCCGGAGTTGCCGCTCGCCCTGCAGCCAGCGGCTCCAGGCGCCGCTCATGAACGTAGCGATGCGTCATCTGGTAGTCGGGCCATCCGTCGCCGCTCGGGTCCACCGCGCGGCCGATGAACGGGGCATCGGCCTTCGGTCGGAAGTCGTAGGAATCGGGGTTGACGAAGGCGGTCAGCGACGGCGTGAAATTTCCTACATCACGCAGGGGAGCATCGATTTGCAGGCTGCCTTTGCCCACGAAAAGGTTGTTGGCAAGCAGAACACGCGCATCGCCAGCCTTCACCCTGACGAATACGCCGCCGGCCTCGCGCCGGTTGACGACCGTGTTGTGAACGAACGCCAATGTGTTCTCCGGCCAGGTGTATCCCTCTGCTCCGTATGAAACGATCGTGCTGTTCTCGGTGCCCGCACTTTGCTCGATCAGGTTGCCAATGGCAGTGACCCGCCCGCCGCTGGGAAACTCCAGCTCGTAGCTCGCGCTTCCGGATTTTTCGTCGGTGAGGCGGTTGTAGCTCACGTCGCTGATGCGCGCGCGGCTCTTGAGCAGGTGCCCCACCTTTGCCTTGCGAAAGTAGCTGCCCCGGACAACCAGGTGGCCGATCTTGCCGACATACAGGTTGTGGCTCTGGCCATCGCCGTACCCGTTCCCTGAGAACATGCAGCGATCGATGACTAGTTCGCTGCCGCTGTCGCTGCCGGTGAGGATGCCATTCTCGTTGTCGATGAATCGGGAGTCCCGAACGATCAGCTTTCCGCGATGGAATCGAATCCCTGCGCCATTGCGATCCGAGACCCGTGCACCCTCGAAGTCAAAGCCTTCGATCAGGAACTCACCGTTCGGAATCACCCAGATGCCCATGCCCTGTGCGGCCTTGCCGTCGGCGATCAGCCGGGCACGCCCGCCCACTGCGCGAATCGTCAGGCGTTTTTGAGGCCAGGTCGCGACATCGCCGCGATACTCCCCGGCCTGGACTTCCACCGTGTCGCCGTCCCTGGCCAGTCTCGCCGCCTGCGCGATGGTGGCAGCGTCGCCGTCTGGCGCTACTCGGATCGTGACCGGAACGCGCGCCCCCAGCACGTTTCTCGTCGCACCCTGTGCAGCCGATCCGGTCTCCGCGGTGGGTGCATTGCCGCTCGGCGCCACCGCACCGGTTGTCCGCCCTTCGGCGGCAGCCGCCCGCTCCGCGGGACTCCGGGTTTCAGTCGAGGCCGGCGGCGAGCGTGAAATCGCCGCCTTCGCGGGCACTTGCCCCGCGGCAGCGTCGGGTAAGCGGTTGGGGCCGAGCGGCTGGGCAACGCAACCCCCCAGAAGCGACAGCGCGAGCGCTGCGCCAAAAATCGCCCGCCGGCGTGCAACACGCGTTCGCAGGCCAGTGGAAATAAACGGAGTGATCGACGACATGGCGGCAAGTCTACCCAGTTGAAGGCTTCAGTGCAGGGCGTGCTCGTAGACCTGCCGGTATCGCTGCACCGACGCGGTCCAGTTGCGTTCACGTTCGACGAACGCTCGACCATTCACGATCACGCTGCGCATCCGGTCGGGCTCCAAGAGGGCCGCGATTGCGCAACGCGCAAGATCGACCCTGTCTCCCTGGCGGAACAGGAATCCCGTCTTGCCGTGCTCGATGAGTTCGCGGTGGCCGCCGACATCGGAGGCGAGCACGACCCTGCCCTGCGCCATCGCCTCGAGGGGCTTCAAAGGCGTGACCAATTCGGTCAGGCGCATTGACTTGCGCGGAAACACGAAGGCATCGACGAGCGACGAATACGCGGGCACCTGGCCGTGCGGCACGCGCCCGGTGAAAATTACCTTGCCCGACACCCCGAGGCGCTGCGCCTGTGCCTTGAGCGCCGCCTCCTGCGGGCCCCCACCGACCAGCAGCAACCGTGTTTCGGGCAGGCGTTCGAGGATCGCCGGGAACGCGTCGAGCAGCAGGTCGAGGCCTTCGTAGGCATAAAACGAACCTATAAAACCGAGCACCTTCCTGTCGCCCAGACCGAGTCGCGCCTCCAGCACGGCATCGCGTTCGCCCAGCAGAGGAAACCCTGCGATGTCGACCGCATTCGGGATCACCGTCACCTTCTCAGGGGCGATACCACGCGCGACGATATCCCGACGCAGCCCTTCGCAGATGCAGGTGACCTGAGCGGCGCGACGCAACACGTGCGTTTCGAGCGCGCGAGTGACCCGATATCGCAGGCCGTCCTCGGAGGCGGTGCCGTGATCGACCGCAGCGTCCTCCCAGAAGGCTCGCACCTCGTAGACCACCGGAATGTCGAGCGTGCGGGCCGCTCGCAACGCCGCCAATCCGTTCAGGGACGGCGAATGCGCGTGAATGATCTCGCTGCGCTCAGCGCGGGCAACCTCGCGAATGCGCGCCGTCAGCGTGCGCACCACGTCCCATTGGTTCAGCACCGGAAACCGGGCCAGCCATCCCGGCGAGCTGCGGTTGAAAACAAGGCCATCGACGGTTTCGGAGGCGCCGGTTGCTGCCGCCTGCCGCGGCCCGGCGAGGGATTGCTTCGACGACGTTACATGTGCCGTACGCCAGCCGGCCTCGCGCTGCGCCATCACGATCGCCTGGGAGCGAAAGGTGTAGCCGCTGTGCAGCGGGATCGAATGGTCGAATACGTGGAGGATTTTTTCGTTCATGTCATGGAACCGCCTGCGCCGATCGGAGCTGCGCATCATGCGGGATTCCGGACGCCCTGGCATTGCCGGATTCACGCAGGGGCCGGCGGAGCGAGCAGCGCATCGAGCGCCCGCAGATTCGCGGTCCAACTGTAGCCGGAGGTGACCACGACCCGGCCGGCGGGGTTGGCCATGCTTGCAGAAAGCGACGCAAGCACCGCCTCGGCAAAATCCGCCGGCTCGCTGGCGACCCGAAAGCCCGCGCCGGTCGGCACGCGCAGGCCACTCGCGGCCGCCGCGCTGCACACCACGGGCCGCGCCATGGCCAGCGCCTCGAGCACCTTGTTCTGGGTGCCGCGCGCAATACGCAGCGGCGCGACCGCCACATCGGCGTGCGCCAGGTACGGCCGCACGTCAGGGACCCGACCGGTCACGCGCACTCCCGCGTGCGATTCGAGCGCCTTGACTTCGGCGCCGGGGTTGCTGCCGACAATGTAGAACAGCGCTTCGGGGGCGCGCGCCCGCACCCGGGGCCAGACCGCCTGCACGAACCAGCTCACCGCATCGGCATTGGCCCAGTAGTCCATCGCGCCGGTGAAAACGACGATCGGGCGAGCGCGATCATGATCTCCGCGGTAGGGCGACTCGAAACGCTGCTCCGGATCGAAGTAATCGGTATCGACGCCGTTATCGAAGAACCCGATCTTCTCCGCCGACTCGGGCGCCAGGGTGCCGAACAACTCGGCTTCGGCCCGCGTTACGAAGAGTGTGGCGTCGAACTCACGGGCCACGGCACGCTCGTAGTCGAGCAGCCGCGTGGCCTCGCGCGCATAGACCCACTTCGAAGGGCCCGATTTGCCCTGCGCATATTGGCGCCACTTGTCGGAGTCGACATCGCACAGATCGGCGATTCGCGCGATTCCGCTGAACGCCGGGCCCGAGACGTACTGCGCCATCGTCGATGAAAACACCACCGCGTGGGTAATTCCTTCGTCGGCCACGACCGCGTTTACCCAGCGCTGCAGAGCGGCCACCCGGTAGTACGGCACCGACAGCGCCTCACCGGTGAGCAGGCCCGAAAGACTGCGCAGCCTGCGCCATTTCGGGTTCAGGTCCACCAGTTTCACCTGCCGGCACAGCGCGGCGAGCGTGCGCTCGTGCTGCCAGTCCTGGGGATCGTCGACGAAGCTGCCCAGGTAGACCTCGTGGCGAGCGGCCAGATGCCGGAGCAAATGATAGGAGCGAATCTTGTCGCCCTTGTCCGGCGGATACGGGATACGGTGGACCAGCAGCAGAAGTTTTCGGCGCATCTTCGGAAAGGTTCTCGGGTTCAATGCGATGCGACCGTTGTGTTGCTCAAGCGGTGAAATTCTTCGATCAGGCGCTCGATGCGTTCGTCCCAGGTGTTCGCCTTTGCGTGCGCGATAATCGCGGCGCGATTCCAATGGGTCGTCAGGGCGCGGTCGATCGCGTCGCCAAAGGCTGCCGGATTCCACCAGTCGACCAGTTCGCCAAGCGCCGCACTGATAATCACCTCGGCGTTGCCGCCGACCCGCGTGGTAACCACGGGCAACCCACAGGCCATCGCCTCCAGAAAGACATTGGCCCAACCCTCGAACGCGGTTGCGAGCACGAACGCGTCGGCTGCGCCGTAGAACCACTTTAATTCTTCCTGCGGTTGGCGCCCTGCGAACCGGACGATGTCGTGAACGCCGTGCTCGCGCGCCAACTCCTCGAGCGTCTTGCGCATATTGCCCTGGGAGGCACCGCCGCCGACGATCAGATAGAGGAGCGCGGGATGGCGCTCGCGCAATGCGGGCAGCAAGGGAATCACCCGCTGAAAACCCTTGCCCGGGACCAGGTTGCCGACCCCGATCAGGACCGCGGCGTCGTCGGCAATGGCGAGCCTGCGCCGCGCTTCGGCGCGGTCCACGGGCGCAAACTTCTCGAGGTCGACGCCGTTGCCGATCACCGACACCTTGTCGGCTGCGATGCCCAGTTTCTGCGCGACATTGACCCGCAACGCCTCCGATACGGCGAAAAGTTTGCCCGCCGCCTGCATTGCCTCGACCAGGCGCGGTTCGCGATTGGTGCCGATCAGCCCCTCATCCTTGCTGCCGCGGATCGTGATCGTTGCCGGCACGCCGAGCCGCTTCGCGATGCGCATAGCGGCCCAGCCATCCGGGTAGAGGGAGTGGGCGTCAATCACCGTGGCGCCGAATCGTTCCTGGATGCGGCGCACCGAGCGCTCGGTGCAGCGAGCCATCAGCCAGCCATCGAAGCGCTTGCCAACGCCGGGCAAGGACAGCCAGCGCGGCCGATGGACCTCGATTCCGTCCATGGTTTCGTGCCGGACCCCCATCGGGCGAAAACCGCTGCGAACGAGCCGCACGGCCCAATCGAAAGGCGACCATTCCTGCGGAGCCACGACAATGAGAGGCAGGCGCTTTGCGACACGAAACATGCGCTCGCGAATGAAGATGCCGGCAGCCGGCGCCGCCTGGCTTGGAAACAGGCTCGAGTAGACGATGAGGCGCGGCTCGCTCACCGCAGCCCGAAATAGATATTGGCAGTCAGGAAGCCCTGCTTGCTGCCACAATCGAAGCGCTTGCCGCCGAACCGATAGCCATGCAGACCCGGGCTCTCGATCTGTCGAGCCAGGGCATCGGTGAGCTGGATTTCACCGCCTGAGCCCGGGGGCAGGTCGACCAGCGTTTGCATGATCCCCGGATGCAGGATGTAGCGGCCCACCACCGCATAGGTGGAAGGCGCTTCCTCGGCAGTGGGCTTCTCCACGATCGCGCCGATCCGCATGCAAGGGCCCTTTTCATCTTCGGGCTTCACGATCCCGTACTTGCTCACGTCCGCGCGCGGCACCTGCTCGATCGCCACCACGCTTCCGCCGGTCGATTCGGCAAGCGGCATCATCTGGCGCAATACACCCTCCGGGTGGCCGTCGATCAGGTCATCGGGCAGCAGCACCGCAAAGTGCTCATCCGGACCGATCATCGGCGCCGCGCACAGCACCGCGTGGCCCAGGCCCAGCGGAGCGGACTGCCGCACGAACAACACCTTGACGTGCGACGGGATGATGTTGCGCACCAACTCGAGCGCTTCGTGCTTTCCCTTGGACTCCAGTTCCGCTTCGAGTTCAGGTGCGCGATCGAAGTAATCCTCCACCGCCCGCTTCGAGCGCCCGGTCACGAAGATCAGCGTGTCACAACCCGCCTCGATCGCCTCGTCGACGGCATACTGGATGATCGGTCGGTCGACGATCGGCAGCATCTCCTTCGGAATCGACTTGGTGGCCGGCAGGAATCGAGTACCCAGGCCAGCGACGGGAAAAACTGCTTTCTTTAGTTGCATGCTCGGTGCCAGTCGTAGTGGTGGAGAACTACCGGATTATCGCGCACAGGGGGCGCCTCGCAGACACCGGAAGGATCGACCAGCCGGGACCGATGGTAGCGAAGTGAACGGCCAGGGAGTGCGCACGAAGTCACAGGGGCGCGCGTGGAGGCTCTTGTTGTGGCCTTGCAATACGCAGCAACATAGCAATCAAGGCGCCCCACAGGCCCCAGGCACGGTGAATAGTCGATCACCGCCCAGCGACAACCAGCCTGACTCGGGCCGTGCGAGGCTGCCGTCTTGCCCGGCGCTGACACCGCCGTAACCCGTGCCGGGCGAGCCCGACGGCGGCCGGAATGCCTCCGGGGGTGAGACTTCACCGGCGCCCGGCGGATCGCCGGCCATCTCGCCGGTGCGGGCTCCTCCCCAGCCTGTTCCTTCCGAACCCGTTTCCCCGCTGTCGGTTCCGGTGTTGCCGGTTCCGGTGTTGCCGGTTCCGGTGTTGCCGGTTCCCCCGTTGCCTGTTCCGGCGTTGCCCGGTGCTCCCCCGCCTGGGCTCAGGGACCCGCGCGGCGGTGCATCGGCTGTCAGCCTGGCAGCGCTCTGCATCCGCACGCTTGCAACCGTGGCGATCGGCCAGCGCGGCACCACCCGCCCGGCAGCGTCGGGCGCCTCGTGAATCAGGCAGCCGCCGCGGTCAACCGGTAGACAGCCGCCCAGGAGCCGGCCGGCAAGTGCCGCAATGCGGCCGATCAACGGAACGGTCATCGGCACGCCGTAGATCACTTCGATCTTCAGCACATTGGCGTCGAGCAGCGTTTGCCCCGACGCCCCACCGATGGGCAGGCCGAGGTACATGCCGGACGATGTGCCACGTGGCGCGCGCTGCTCCGCAAACATCAGGTTATCGTTCGGAATCTCAAGGCTGCCCGCTACCGGCCGCCCCGCCGCGTCGAGGGAAGGTTCACCCCAGTCCGAAAAACTCTCGCGCGTCGGCGAGAGCCGCCGAATCACAACCCAACCTGACGACTGCGCCTGCCGCAGATGCGACTGGGCTACCCCGATAGCGGCCGTGCGATCGGCACCGCCCGCCGCGCGCACGGCCGGCAGCGTGCTCCAGAAGGGCAACAGCCCGCGCGCCAATCCTGCATCGAGCGCCGCGGGCAAGCCGTGTCCGACGCTGCCCGCGCGCGCTGCTTCAATCACCGCATATTCGACCGCTTGCCGGGCATGGAAAATGAGCGCCCACTGCAGCGCTCCCAGGCCGAGCAGCAACACCACCGGCGCCGCGATCGCGAACTCGATCGCACTGGCCCCGCGCTGTCTGCCCGGCCGCCGGTTCACCGTGCGCCGCCTCCCTGACGGATCTCGACTTCGACTGGTTTCTCGGCGGGGGCGGGCTTGGGCGTGCGCGGCCCGGGAGAAGGCGTGGCAGAAGACGGAGCAGCCCTGATGAGCGACAAGCGCACAGCCTGATCGCTGGCACCTTCGGGACCCGTGGCGCCATGCATATGGTTGATGTCGGTGCTGCCGGCGCTTTTGCTGGCTTCTCCATAACCAGTGCGGGAGCGGGCTGCCGACAGTGCGTCGTAGGACCGACCCAACTGATCGGATAGTTGCTTCACGGCGCGATCGCTTACGCCCGGCTCGCGTTGCGCGTCGCCCATCCCGCGCCCCGCATCGTCATCAGCGCGGATTCGTTCCAGACGCTTGAGCGCCTGACGCGCCAACTCCAGGTTCAGCACCCCGACGTTATAGACTGCCTTCTCGCGGATTGCGAGGTCGGCTTGCGGGCGCGCGGCGCGCCGGTATGCCGTGAGCGCATTGAACCAGTCACGCTTGCGATGCAGCAGATTACCGATCCGCAGCCAGGCGTGCGCGTGAGCTGCATCGATATCGACGATCGATCGAAAGACCGGCATCGCTTCGTTGAAGTCTCCACCCCGGTACAACCGTTCGGCTTCGGCCAGGCGCTTCTCGAGTTCGATCCTCCTGTCGGCACTGATCTCTGGCACGGCGGCCGGCGCCCGCCCGCTCACCGATGAATCGGGCAGTGCCGAATCGAACAGCGCCGATTCGGACGCTGCCGGGTTGGGCGCGACTGATTCGGACGCTGACACCGAGGCCGCGTGATCGGTCTGCGCTGATTCGGGCTCGACGGCTTCGGCCCTGCGGATCTCGTCAAGAAACTCGTATCCCAGATTCATGTTTGCGCCAGCGTTGGCGCTCGCGTTGCCTGAGACCAGCGATGCGCCAGCTAAGGCCGCAATGGCGGCGACGCGCACCGGTCGAGACGCCGATCTGCGAGCCGGCTTCGGTTCGCTTTGCTCTGTCATGGTCAGTCCTTTGCAGAAGGGAAGAAAATTGCATGAGGTTCCAGGCGGGAGCCCGTTGTGATGCAAAGCCGCAGCACTTCGCCGGCTCGCAGTTCGATTGCCGAGCGCGCTCGCCGGCAGCTGGCGATACGCCATGGAGCAAAGCCGCTGTGCGCCTCGAGCACCTGAGATCGGTCATCGACAAAGAGCAAGTCGATGCGCCCGTGCATGCCGAAACTGTGCACGGACCGGCAGGGCTCGAGCCAAAGACCGTGTCCTGGAGCGGGCAGCGCCCGTCCAAGCAGCCCGCGCAAGCGAGCGCCGAATCGGGTGGCTCGTTGCAGCACGAGGACGCAGTAACTGCCGTCGGGTCGGACCAGGCGCCAGGAGCCGTGGTGCGCCGCGTCGACCGGCGCCTCGCCATCCATCGTGCAAGCGCCCGGTCGGCCATTCGCGTCGGCTTCGTTCATAGCACTCCCTCCGCCATCAGTCGGCTGATCACCGGAAAGAGCAGCACGGCAAAGGTGCCCGGGAAGATGAACAGAGCAAGCGGCAACAGCATTTTTACCGGCGCCTGCATTGCCAGTTTCTCGGCGCGCAGGAAACGCTCGGTGCGTCGCTGCTCAGCCTGGGCGCGCAGGATCGGACCGAGCCGCACGCCCTGCTTGTGCCCGCTGGCAAGCGCGGCAACGAGATTCGACATCGCCGGCAGTTGCGCGCGCGCGGCGAGCGCTCGCAGGGCTTCGTCACGAGAACGTCCGGCGCGCATATCGCGCAGCAAATGGGCGATCTCGTCGCGCACCGGGCCAGAAGGCCCGCGATCGACGGCCTGAGCGAAGGCAGCGCCAAGGTTGAGGCCGGCTTCGACGGACATCGTGATCAAGTCGAGAAAGAACGGCAACTGGCGCAGCATCCAGCGCTGACGAGCCTGGGCGCGATCGCGCAGCCGGGCCACGGGCAGCAGGCCGCCCAGGACTGCACCGGTCAGCGGCGCCCACACGGCTGCGCCGCTGAATGCCTCGGCCACCCCGGACAGCCGAGCCGCCAAACCGGCAAGCGTGGCACCAAGCAGCGCGACCACCCAGCAGCCGGCGCGATGGCGGGCGGGAGTGAGCCAGCGGGCGAGCCCGGCCTGCTGCAGGCGCGCCTCGATTGCGATCCTTCGTGTGGGCCCGATCGTTGCGTTGGCGGGTGCTTCAAGCAGCTGTACCAGCGGCCAGGCAAGCCGCCAGATCGGTGGCAGCGGATCCCGCGCGACCCGGTAGCCCGCGACCGACCGGGGCGCGGAGCGGATCAGTGCCAGGCCGGCGAGCGCTGCAGCGACAAAGGCCGCACCGAGCGACAGCCATAATTGCAGGGCCTGCGCGTCAACGGCGCCGGCGAGCCAGTTGAGCGCGGCGGCGCTCATATCTCGATCGCGACCAGGCGCCGGATCATGACGAACCCGGCAATCTGCATGGCAAGCACTGCGACGCAGGTCAGCCAGCCGCGCCAGTCTTCGACGAGCGGGCGCATTGCCTCCGGGTCGATCAGCGCAAGGAGCGCCCCGATTGCGGACGGCAGCAGTCCCATCACCCAGGCCTGCAACTTACCTTGAGAAGTCAGCGCGCCGATCTTGCCCTCGATCGCCAGCTTGCGCCGGGTCGCATCAGCAAGTGAGTCGAGGGCATCGGCGACGTTGCCACCGGCTTCGGCGCCGATTCGAAGCGCCGAGGCGAGAAGCGCCGTCTCTTCGACCCGGATTCGCCGATGCAGTCCCGCGAGGCTGTCCGCCAGCGTGGCCCCGAGACGTTGCTCGCGCAGCATCAGCCCCAGTTCCTGGCGCGCCGGCGCTGCAATTTCGGCCGCCGTGCCGGCCAGCGCCTGAGTAAGGCCGTTGCCCGCCCGCAATGCCCCGGCGATCAGCATCAAGACGTCGGGCATCTGATGGCGGAAGGCCTCGACGTGGCGCTTGCGCATGCGGGCGATCACCCAGCGAGGCAACGCCCCGGCCACCAGGGCGGCCGCCAGCGCCCCCAGCGGATTGCCGGTGGCGAGCCAGGCTACTCCCGTCATCGCGAGCGAGACGAGCAGCGACAGGCGGTGCAGCGAGGCGGGATCGACGAACAGAAATGCGCTGCGCAGCGATCGGTCGACGCTGCGCTCGAAACGTTCCCGGTGCCGGGATGCCATGCGCAGCGCGGTTCCGGTCAACGCGGCAAAGCCGGCCAGCGCGGCGACAAAGGCCGCCGCGAGAATGGCGATCGGATCAGCGAACAGCGACATGAGCCGGCTCCTCGAAGACTGACAGGTCGAACGGCACGCCCTGCTCGCGCAGCGACTCGAGGCACTGCGGGACGTTTCCGCAGCCGGCGAAGCCGCCCTCGCCGGCCGCGCCACGCCGAAACCGGAACAGCGCCTGCATCAGGACCCGGCTTCCCTCCATTCCGGTAAGTTCGGCGATTTCGACAATGCGGCGCCGACCATCGGGCAGGCGCGCCTGATGCACGACCAGATCGACTGCTGAAGCAATCTGCTCGCGAATCGCTGTGACCGGCATCTCGACACCTGCCATCAAGACCATCGTTTCGAGCCTCGAGAGCACGTCACGCGCGCTGTTCGCATGCACGGTCGTAAGCGAGCCATCGTGGCCCGTGTTCATTGCCTGCAACATGTCAAGCGCCTCGCCGCCGCGGCATTCGCCGACCACGATCCGGTCGGGGCGCATGCGCAACGCATTGCGCACCAGGTCGCGGATCGTGACCTCCCCACGACCCTCGACGTTGGCCGGGCGCGACTCGAGCGCCACCAGATGCGGGTGAGTCAGTCGCAACTCGGCGGCGTCCTCGATCGTGAGGATCCGTTCACCGTGCGGGATCAGGTTCGAGAGCAGGTTGAGCAGCGTCGTCTTTCCCGATCCGGTGCCACCGGAGACGACGATATTAAGGCGATGAACGACGCATACCCGAAGAAATTCGAGCATGGGCGCAGACATCGATCCGATCGCAACCAGATCCTGCGGCGTGAACAAGCGTTTATTGAAGCGCCTGATCGTGATCGTTGGCCCTCGCAACGCGAGCGGCGGAATGATCGCGTTCACGCGCGAACCGTCGGTCAGTCGGGCATCGACCATGGGCGAGCTCTCGTCGATGCGTCGCCCCAACGGCGTGACGATCCGGTCGATCGCTGCGCGTACCGCATCGTCATCGCAGAAGGTCACGGGGCATCGCTCGATGAGCCCGTTGCGCTCGACGAAGATCTCGTGCGCACCGTTGACCATGATCTCCCCGATCGAGTCGTCGGCCAGCAATTGCTCGAGCGGACCAAGCCCGAGCGCCTCGTCGAGCACTTCGCCGATCAGGCGCGCGTGATCAAGCCCGGGCGGCAGAGAATCCTCTGCTTGCACCAACTCCACGAGCAGCGCCCTTGCTTCGATGCGCAGTTGGCCCGCGCTGAGCTGGCGGACATCCTTGCGGTGCAAGTCGATCGCCTGCAGAAGTCGTCTGTGGAGCAAGCGGCGCCATTCCCGACCGGCGTCTTCAAAGTCAAAGGGTCGTGCGTCCGACGGAGGGGGCGAATCGTCCTCGTGCGCGATGGCGTGCGCCGGTGCTTCCGCTACGGTGGCAGCAGCGCCGTACCCGGTTGCCGGTGTCGCGGCGTGAACCGCCGACCGGTGCTGATCAGCGGGAGGCAGGGCAGTCTCCACGTCGGCCTCCGACGCACGGCCCGGATGCACGATCAGCCGATGACCGGCAATCAGGATCTCATCGCGCTCGTCGAGCGGACCGAACTCGGCGATGCGCTCGCCATTGACCCAGGTGCCGCCCAGCGTGCCGGCGTCGACCAGCCGGAAGCCGCGCTCGATTCGTTGCAACTCGGCGTGGGCGCGACCCACGCGCCAACCGGGCAAAATGACGTCGGAGTCGCGCGCGCGCCCGATGCGGCATGGAAAGCGCTCGATGCGCTGCGTACGAGATGGCTGTCCAGCGCTTTCGATGATCAGGGTGAGCATTTCAGTCGGCCATCCTGACGGTCTCGCGGGCGCGCTCCAGGCGCTCGGCGCTGCGCTCGATCTCCGCGAGATTCTCGGGGGTATCGGCGCCCACGAAACGAGGCGTGATGAACACGACCAGATCGCTGCGCCGGTCGCGAAAGTTGCGCGAGCGAAAAAGCGTGCCCAGGATCGGCAACTCGCCCAGGCCGGGCACCCGATCGATCGAACGCGAGGTTTCCTCGACAAGCAGGCCGGCGATCACCAGCGTTTCGTTCTCGCGCAGGTTCACTTCTGTTTCCGCACGCCGCTTGGTCAGTCCGGGTACGTCCTGGACACGGACTTCGAAGTCGATCGCCGAAATTTCGGTGCCGATCTTCGCGGCGATTACGCCCGATTCGCTGGCCACCGGGCTCACCTCGAATTTCACGCCGTACTCCTTGAACGACACCGTGGTCGTTCCCAGAGCGCTCGAACGAGGAATCGGCAACTCGCCACCCGCCATGAAGCGCGCCGAACCGCCGCTGCGGCAGGCGAGCCGAGGCTCGGCGAGCACGACCGCGTCGCCGTTCTGCACCATCAGGTTGATCATCGAAGTGATCGAACTGGCAAGCCCAAGGGCGCTAGCGAATGGCGCAATGCGAGTGCGCGTCTCGAGGCCGGCCTCGGCAGCCGCACCGCCCGCTCGAAATGCGGAACTGCGATGCAGGTCACCGATGACTCCGAAGCTCGGACCCTGCGCCGCGCCGCTCCACTGCACGCCAAGGTTTTTCATCGCGCTGCGACTGATCTCGACCATCCGCACGTCCATCTCGATCATTCGCTCGCGCCCGATCCGGCTGACGAGATTGATGATCTGGGGGTATCGACTGGCCACCTCGGCGATGCGCGTTGCGTGCTCTTCGGAGACCCCCGCGCCTTCGATCACGACCTTGTCGCCGACGATTCGCGGCTGCACGCCAGCCCTGTCACCGAGCATCACACGCACTTCTTCGAGCAGCTGGCTCGCGTCGCCCGGCACCACGGTAATCGACAGGTGTCGCTCGCGCCCGTCCTTGCCCCACAGGTACACCACACTCTGGCCCGCCATTTCCGGAATGACGAGCAACTGCCCGGCATCGAGTGCGCTGGCCTGCAGCACCTTGCCGTTGCCGATGGCAATCCGGCGCAGTTCGCCTACCTGCAGCACCCGCACTTCACCGACATACAGGTTCAGTGACTCGCGCAAGGGCGCAACCCCGATGTCGGTCGTTACCTGGAGTCGCTCACGGGCTTGTGCCGGCACGGCGGCCGCCGCGACCGCCAGTGCGCTCGCGAGCGCGGTCGCCAGCAAAAACGACCATCCGGATCGGCTCGATGCCGGTTCGCCGCGCCTGGCCCGGTTTGCCAACGAAGCGCCGATCATTGTGCTTCTCCCGGTGAAGTTCCAACCGGGCGTAGCGGTAGTCCTCGGCCGCCGACAATCAGCTCGGGTCCTCGGCGGGGCGGCGGCTCCACGCGCTGGGCGCGGCTGATACCCAGCAACGCGCCGACATCGAGCGCGGCTGCCCGCACCGGCGACCGATCGTCGGGGTGGCGCAAGGTGGCGGTGAGGCGCCCGCTCCTTTGCGCGACGATCAGCCGTTGGGCCTGTTCCGGTGAGACCTCGACCGTAATGGCAGTGAACGGGCGCCCAGCGCCGGCCGGCTCCCCGCTGGGCGCGACCTGACTGCCGGTGGCGAGCACGATCAGATCCTGTATCAGTGGTGCCGTCAGTTCATCCACCGGTGGCATCCCCGGTGTAGCAGGTGGCCGCACGGTGAACAGGAGATCGATCCGGTCGCCGGGTTGCAGCATTCCCGAAACCGAATTGACCTCGTCGACCTGGATCGTCATCGCACGGATGCCTTGCCGGATCCGGGTCGAGAAGCTGCCGTCGCGACCCTGTTCGAGGGCCGCGGCCAGCAGCGGCTCGCCGCTGCGCATCGCCTGCGCGAGGCGCGCACCTGCGTGGTGCTCGAATACATCAGGGCGTACTGCACCGCCGGGCACGTATTCTGCGGGCAGGCTGCGCACCGCCATCGTGTCGGGGTCCACCGCCGCACCGGGGGCGAGATCGCGCTTGGCAACAACGACGTCGATCATCGCCCGTGGAGGGTTCAGGCGTTCGCGCTCGTTGGCCAGGCGCTCGGCGATATACCCGCGCGCGCCACTTACCGCGAGCGCACCGAATGCCCCCGCGATCAGCAGCAAGATGATCGTCCGGTTGCGCGCGGCGCTGCGCAACAAAGCAAGGCCGTTTGTCAAAAGCGATTTCATGTTGAACTCCGCACGCCGCTTTTCAGGGGCGCGATACTTCGTGGGTGAATTGCTGGTAACGATCGCCAATAGCCTCGAACAATTGTTCGAGCACATTCTTCGGCCCGGTAGTGAGCGCCATGACAACCAGGGCGAGAACGATCAGGTATTCAGTGATGGATTGGCCGCGTGCGGCTTTCGATGTCATGGTGTGGCCTCGGTCGAATGGATGACGAGCGCAGTCCCGGCGCCCTCGCTATGCAGCGTGAGCGCGAGCTCGACGCCTGGAGCGGAGTAGAAACGCGCATGCTCGCGCTGCGGCCCGGCATCGGGAGCGCGCTTTTCGGCCCTGGAGTTGAGCCCGAGCGCCTTGGCACGTGCCGCAAGCACTGCATCGGTGGCGGCGATTGGCCCTCGCACCCATGCAACGAGAGTGCGACCCGGGGGAGCGCTGCTCGCGCTGCGCTCGGCGGGAGCACCGCCCGTCGCCTGGTCGGAGAGGGTGATCGCCGACGGAGGCAGCAGCCGATGGGCGACGGAGCCCTGAACGCTGCGCTGGCGCGCAGTCTCGCCCGGCGCCGCCCTTGCCTGCCAGACGATGAGATAGCCTTCGCTGCCGCCGTTCGCCGATGCGCGCAATTGCAGTGCCTCGATCCCCTGCTGGCTGATCCGCGACACGCTGCGCCAGGAACCATCGTTGTCACGGTGCACCTGAGCGCCCGGGCGCGACCATGCGGATTCAGCCAGGGCGGCCACGGCCTCCGGCGAATCGTCGGCGCGCACGACCTGCAGTGCCGCAGCTTGCCCTGCTATGGCCAACTCGATGGGCGCCGACAGCACTTCGAGCGGCAGCCCCTTGACCGGCACGACAGGCTGAGCGAGGGCTTCGGTTGCTGCGAGCAGGAGAGCCGCGAGCACAGGGGCGCCAGGCACTCGGGCGGCAGGCACAGCGGCTGCGGGCACAAGGGCTGCGGGCGCGGCTGGCAACTCGCCATGCGAACGAATCGATCCGATGCGGATCATGGCCGCCCCACCCGATCGGTCGGTACGGCGTCCGGATCGACTTCGTGATAGCGAAAATCGCCGGCGGACGGCTCCAGCCCCGCCGCGTCCATAAGACCCAGCACCCAGCGTGTGAGCTGGTAGCCGGCGGTGAGCCGCCCCTCGCGCAGCGAATCCAGGCGCGCGCCGGCGTTGCTGCGCGACGCAACGCTGGCCGCGCCGCCTTGCGGCCCCGAGGCGCTCCACGGGTCGCTCAGGATCGCCGTGCGCGCGCGCATCGTGACCGACAGCGGATCCAGATGCGCAAATCCCGGCTGTCCTGCCCGCGAAGCTGCAACCCGGACCTGGACGCGCGCATCGAGCAGACCTTCGTTGATTCCCAGCCCGAAGCGCGCCGGACCGGCCAACCGATTCAAAAGGTCCCCCGCGCCCGGTGGAGCCGGAGCGACGCCGACAAACGGCGTCGCTCCATGATAAGAGCCGGCTACCGGAACGCCGATGCCGCTCACATCGGCTGCGCTTGCTCGCCCGATCGCGGTGTTCAGACCTGCGTTGAAAGGCTGTGACGACACTGCCGCGCCCACGTCGGATAGCCTTTCGAGAAGCGGGCGACCGGCGCGGTCGCGCCACAGCGGGTGGGCCGTGCCACCTGCCGCTTGGCCGGACACGATTGCCAGATCGGGCCGCTCGAAGTGCTGCGTACGCAGCGACTCGGCGAGCCAGCCCGCGGCAGCCGGATTGGCGCAGCTCTGAGGCCTGGCGGCGCAATCGAAGGCAAGCGAGCGCGAAGCAGCGACCGTGGCCGACTGCATGGACTGGTACTTGCCGAGCAACACGACCAGCACTGCCAGGGGGACCAGGGCGATGGCAACGACCAGCGTCTCGACCAGCGCCTGGCCGCGGCTCGACGGGAAGGCGACTCGATCAGCGTACATAACCGGCCGCGGCCGCACGCTCGGCCGTTGAAGGTTCGACGAGCCGTGCCTGCCAATACGGGCTGTACAGGCTCGCGTACTCGACGCGAGCCGTGGCGCCGGGCGGGCGGCGAAAATATGCCTCCGCCGAGGACAAGGACCACACCCGATTGCCGGCAAAGCGTTCGAACAGTCGCAATCGACCGGTGCCGAGATTCAGCGTGTTGGCGGTGCGCACGGCACTGCCTTCGATGCGGGCGAGCACGGCAAGCCGGGTGACCGGAAAGCGGGGATCGTCGAGCGCCGCGTAGTCGAGATCGCGGATCCGCGCGATGCCATCGTAGCGGCCGAAGCCGGCAAGCCCGTCACCGCTGATGCCGTATATGGCAAACATCGTTGCGGCGCTGTTCTCTGCGGTTGCGCCGGGGAATGCGAGCAGGTTGTGTTCCGGCGGGTTATGGCTCGCTTCGACTGCGCCCCAACCCATGGCGAGCGCTTCCCGGTCCCGGCAACTGGACGAGAAGAAACCGCCGCGGCGCCAGTCATGGATGGAACCCGTATCGACGGCCTCCCAGCGCTCCAGGTCGGGCGCCATTGCAGTGCCGCCGCGCTTGCGATACCACTGCACCCACTTGTCGACGTCGAGCGTGCGCCCGACACAGCTGGACGGCAGCACCAGCAGGCGCAAATCGTTGCGCCGTGGCCCTTTCGTAAAGGGATCGAGCGCATCGAGCACTACCTTCTGCAGTCTCTGGCGTTCGGGGTCGCCCAGATGGCGCTTGGTAAAGCGCTCGTAGCCGCCGGCATCCGACATGGCAAAGGCGAAAAAACGTGGATCGTTGGCGCGGGCCACCTCGTTGGCAACAGCACCCAGGCCGAAGGTGTCTGCCGAGCGGTGAAGCAGCGCCTGGCTGCGCAAAAGCAGCTGCTTGTAGCCGGTGACGGGATCCGCACGCCATCCGATTTCGTCGGAGGCCGCCTGCTCGGTGAACTGGCGTGCATGGGCGGCGACCGAGGCTGCCGCCGACAGAACGGCCGCTGCCGGCGGATAGGCGCTGGCGAGACGGCTCGCGTTGCCCGTGAAGGTTTCGAAATACTTGGCCCAGGAGGTCAATGTGACGGCCTGTGCCACGGCGACCTCCTGGGCGATGATGGCGCGGTTCGAGTAAGCGTGGAAGTTCAGCACCCGGGCCCGCCAGACCGCCGCACTCAAGGCCGCCGCGTCAGCAGCGTTGTCCAGCCGCTGGCGCGTGCTCAATACCTGTCCAGTGCTGAACAGGAAGAACAGGGCGAGCACTGCGGCGAGCAGCAAAACCAGGCCGAGCACGAGGGCCTGGCCACGCTGCGCCGCGGTTGGCGCGACGACGGGAGCGATCACTGCCGTGCTCCGCGCAGGCGTGTTCAGCGGTTGCTGAGGTTGTAGTTGTCGAGCCCCTTGCGCTGATTTGCGTTGCTCGAGGCGGTGTTCGCGTTGGTCTGCGCGTTACCGATCGCAGCGGTGGCATCCTGCCCCGACAACTCGAGCGCAAGGCCGGCCGTCTGGTTGCGCAGGGTCTGGCCGAACAGCGTGTAGATCCCGATTGCGGCGACCGCGATCAGCGCGACGACAACAATGTATTCGGTCATTCCCTGGCCGAGATGACGACGTTTCATGGGCGGGCTCCTGTGGGTTGAGAAGACCGATTGACGACGGAAGCACGAAAATGAAGGCTTCAGGTCGCAGCCAGGGACCGAGTAGCCGAGCGCGAAGTAGCTCCAACGGACGCAGTTCAGCCCGACTTGGGAGGATGGCGAGGAACTTCCCGCATTGAAAAACGGGCGTCCGAAGGCGCCCGTCGCGAACCGGGAGGCGAGCTCCCGGCCTTCACCGCATCAGTGCTGCTCAGGCGGCTTTCTTGTCGGCTTTCTTCTCGTCGAAGAATTGCGCGTCTTCGGTCGATCCCTTCAGCGCCCCGGTGGACGCCTCGCGCTCGACGGTGGTGGACACGGCATCGAAGTAACCGGTACCGACTTCGCGCTGGTGCTTCACCGCCGTGAAACCCTGCTCGGCGGCGGCAAACTCGGCTTCCTGCAATTCCACGAAGGCGCTCATCTGGTTGCGGGCGTAGCCGTGCGCCAGATGGAACATGCCGTAGTTCAGGGCATGGAAGCCAGCCAGGGTGATGAACTGGAACTTGTAGCCCATCGCACCCAGCTCGCGCTGGAACTTGGCAATCGTCGCCTCGTCGAGGTTTTTCTTCCAGTTGAACGACGGTGAGCAGTTGTACGCGAGCATCTTGCCCGGAAACTGCTTGTGGATGGCTTCGGCGAACTTGCGAGCGAAGTCGAGATCCGGCGTACCGGTCTCGCACCAGATCAGATCGGCATACGGCGCATAGGCGAGGCCACGCGAAACGGCCTGATCGAAGCCGTTGCGGGTGCGATAAAAGCCTTCGACCGTGCGCTCGCCGGTCAGGAACGGGCGATCGTTCTCATCGACATCGGCGGTGACGAGGTCGGCGGCCTCGGCGTCGGTACGGGCAAGCAATACGGTGGGAACGCCCATCACGTCTGCGGCGAGGCGTGCGGAAATCAGCTTCGACACCGCCTCGCGGCTCGGAACGAGCACTTTGCCGCCCATGTGGCCGCACTTCTTGACCGAGGCGAGCTGATCTTCGAAGTGAACACCAGCAGCGCCGGCGTCGATCATCGACTTCATCAGCTCGAATGCGTTGAGCACGCCGCCGAAGCCCGCTTCGGCGTCGGCCACGATCGGCGCGAAATAATCCATGTAACCGGCGTCGCCGGGGTTCTTGCCTTCCATCCACTGGATCTGGTCGGCGCGGGTCAGCGTGTTGTTGATCCGCTTGACCACGTGTGGCACCGAGTTGGCGGGATACAGCGACTGGTCGGGGTACATTTCTCCGGCAACGTTCGCGTCGCCGGCGACTTGCCAGCCGGACAGATAGATCGCCTTCAGACCGGCCTTGACCTGCTGCATTGCCTGATTGCCAGTCAGGGCGCCCAGCGAGTTGACGAACGGCTCTTCATTGATCAGCTTCCAGAGCTTCTCCGCGCCGCGCTTGGCCAGGGTGTGCTCGACCGCCATCGAACCGCGCAGCCGCACGACATCGTCGGCGCTATAGCCGCGCTTGATTCCGCGCCAGCGGGGGCTTTCCGACCATTCTTTCTGAAGCCTCTGGGCTTGCAGTTCGCGGGACGTCATCATGATTCTCCTGTTGAAGGTCTTGAACGAAGTTTGAGAAATCGAAAGGCCAGCAAGAACGCGTCGCGCCAGCTCGTGATTAGATACAAGCCTACCGATTTGGTGTGCGTCGCAACATGATCATGAGGGTACGCCAAAAATTGATTTTTCACTATGCAATCAGCACCTTACGTCCAGTTTACCACCATGTGGAACGGTATTCGTCTCGATGAAAATCCCTCTTGGCGCGACGCACCATTGTTTTCTCACCATACGAAACGCGATTTGCTTGAGCAAAATCAAACCCGCTGGTCGGAAAGCTGACAGGCCTTTCGGGATTCGAAAGCAAGACCCGGGGTGCCAGAATCGCGTCGCGCGTCCAGACTCTCGCCAGGGCGAGATCGCGCAGAGGGAAAGACATGCAAACTGAGGGAAATGCCATCGTGCAGTGCATCGCGACCCTGGATTGGGTCGGCGTCGTACGTGAGCTGGACGAGAATGGCTGCGCCACCCTTCGCGGCCTGCTGAACGCTCGCGAGTGCGTGGCGCTCGCCGCGCTTTATGCGCGCGACGATCTCTACCGCTCGCGCATTATCATGAGCCGGCATGGCTTCGGACGCGGCGAGTACAAGTACTTTGGCTATCCGTTGCCCGATGTGGTGGGCGGCCTTCGCACTGCGATCTATCCCCATCTCGTCCCGATCGCGAACCGCTGGAACGAAACGATGCGCATCGGCGTGCGCTACCCGGGCGAGCACGAAGCGTTCATTCAACGCTGCCATGAAGCAGGCCAGGTTCGCCCCACGCCGCTGATGCTCGCTTATGAGGAAGGCGACTACAACTGCCTTCACCAGGACCTGTATGGCGAGCACGTGTTCCCGATCCAGGTGGCGGTCCTGCTGTCACAGCCCGGAACGGACTTTACCGGCGGCGAGTTCGTGATGACCGAACAACGACCGCGCCAGCAAACGCGCGCCGAGGTCGTGCCCCTGAATCAGGGCGACGCAGTCGTCTTCACTGTGAACGACCGGCCCGTACAAGGTGCGCGAGGCGCCCACCGGGTCAAGTTGCGCCACGGCGTCAGCCGCGTGCGTTCGGGGCGGCGGCACACCCTCGGAATCATCTTTCACGATGCGCGGTGAAGCCGGCAGACAACACTTGATCTCGTCCGCGTCGCGACAAGCGCCAGTGCCGAAGCCTCAATGAGGACCATTTCACTTGCGAAACACCCCTGCTCAGGCTCTCGATCAATTCGCTGGCTCACGAGCGGGCGCAGCGAAAAAAGCGTTACAGGCGGCAGCCGTCGAGCGCGACCCCCGATGGGCCGCCCTGCTCGCCCGGGATCCCGCGACGGACGGACAGTTTGTCTACGCCGTGAAAACCACCGGGGTGTATTGCCGGCCGAGCAGCCCATCACGCTTGCCTCGCCCCGAGAACGTGGAGTTCTTCGATACGTGCGAGGCCGCCGAGGCGGCTGGATATCGCCGCAGCAAACGGGCACCGGCGGACCGCAGCGCGGTCGCTGCCCAGCATGCCGCCATCGTGGCCCGGGCTTGCCGGCAAATCGAGACCGCCGAAGAATTGCCCACGCTCGACGCGCTGGCCAGGCAGGCAGGCCTGAGCCGCTATCATTTTCATCGGGTCTTCAAGTGCGTCACCGGGTTGACCCCGAAGGGCTATGCCGCCGCCCATCGCGCTCAAAAGTTGCGCAAGACCCTTGTCCACAAGGGCACCATCACCCAGGCGCTCTTCGAGGCGGGTTTCAACTCGAACAGCCGCTTCTATGCGGCCTCCAATGAGTTACTGGGCATGCGGCCCAGCGATTTTCGGGCGGGCGGAAGCAACACCGATATCCGTTTCGCCGTCGGCGAGTGTTCCCTGGGCTCGATTCTTGTTGCCCAGAGCGATCGCGGCGTTTGCGCCATCCTGATCGGCGAAGATCCCGATGCGCTGGCCCGCGAGTTGCAGGATCAATTTCCGCGAGCCAACCTGATTGGCGGTGGCGCGGACTTCGAAGAACTGGTCGCCAGAGTGGTGGGTCTGATCGAAGCGCCGGCGCTCGGCATCGATCTGCCCCTGGACGTGCGCGGCACGGCATTCCAGGAGCGTGTCTGGCAAGCGTTGCGCAAGATTCCAGCGGGCACGACAGCGTCCTATGCAGAGATCGCCCGACGCATCGGACAGCCGAAAGCCGTCCGCGCAGTGGCGCAAGCCTGCGGCGCCAATCATCTGGCGGTGGCGATCCCCTGTCACCGGGTGATACGCAGCGACGGCCAACTCTCCGGCTATCGATGGGGCGTGCAGCGCAAGCGCGAGTTGCTGAAGCGCGAGACACCTTCGTGAAACGGGCAACAGGCCGCGAGAGCTGGACGCTCGTTGGCCCGGACGGCAAGTCCTGGCAGAGCGAGGCACGTGGCAGCCTGGGCGGGCACCGCAGGGGTCGCATCTATGGGCGCCTTGACTGCCGCGCCGCCTTGCAGGCGCTTGCGCGGGGCGGCTATATCGCCGACCGCGTCTTCTTCCTGAACGAAGCCCACGCCAGGGCGGCCGGGTATCGGCCGTGCGCGGTATGCATGCCGAAAGACTATGCGCGCTGGAAGGCGGGCGCCGACAACAGGATCATCGATACCCCCTGAACAGGCCGTCGCCCCTCCCCGCTCCACGACGAAGAGCACCAGGCACCAGGCACCAGGCACCGCGCATCAGGCGTCACGCAGGCTCGCCAGTGGCGGTGCGGACAACACCGCGCGCAGGCTCAGCCAGCCGGCAGCAAGCGAAAGAAGCGCGCCGAACGCGGCGCCGATCGGCAGCGCCAGCCATTGAGGTTCATAGGCGAACCGGAACACCTGCTCGGCCAGCGCCCAGCCAATGGCAATCGAGCCAAGTGCAGCGAGCAAGCCAGCGAGCGCGCCGCTCATCGCCAGTTCGAGCAGCTGCGATCCGGCGAGCTGTCGACGCGAGGCGCCAAGCGCACGCATCAACGCAGCCTCGCGCACGCGTTCGTCGCGTGAACTGGCGAGCGCTCCCCAGAGCACGACCACACCGGCGGCCAGCGTCAGCACGAATAACACCTGGACCGCACTGACGACCTGATCGATCATGGTCTGAACCTGGCGCACGATGTTGCCGGTATCGAAGACAGTCAGGTTGGGAAACTGCTTGACCAGTTCAGCGTCCACGGCCCGCCCCGCCGGCTGGCGATACGCGGTAATCAGCGTCTGCGGTTGGCCGGCAAGCGCCTGCGGCGACAGGATCATGAAAAAGTTGACCTTCATCGAATCCCACGCGACGCGCCGCACACTGGTGATCCGCGCCTGGATGGATTCGCCGGCAACGTCGAAACTCAGCTCGTTGCCCAGCGACAGTCCGAGCGTTTGCATGATGCCCTGCTCAACCGAGACTTCCGAACCGCCGCTGAACCAGCGACCTGCCACGAGGGTGTTGTAGCTCGGTTCCTCCTTCGAGTAGGACAGGTTGAACTCGCGATCGACGAGGCGGCGCGCCCGATCGCTTTCGAAGTCTTCGGGGCGCAGTGGGCGGCCGTTCACCGCAGTCAACCGACCGCGCACCATCGGATACAAGTCCGGATCGATACCGGCGTGCTCGAAGGTGGCGAGCACCGCCGCGCGCTGATCGGGCTGGATGTTGATGACGAAGCGATTCGGCGCATCGGGCGGACTGGCACGGCGCCAGCCGTCGATCAGATCGTTGCGGGTAACGGTAAGCAGCAACAGCGCCATCAGGCCGACGGCCAGCGCCGAGGTCTGGGTCACCGTCATCGCGCGGCGACGCGACCAGGACGCGAACGCCAGGCGCAGCGCCGGATTGCCGGCCACGATGGCCGCGTGGCGCAGCGGTTCGAGCAATCGCACGGCACCGAACGACACCGCGATGAAGGCCAGCGCGCCTGCCGCAAAGCCACCGATCGCGATCATGGCAAGACGCGCATCGCCAGCGAACCAGAACAGCAACAGTGCGAAGGCCCCGATGGCGAGCAGCACGCTGCCCCAGGCTGAAGCCGGCGCCGCGCCGATCTCTCTGCGCAATACGTGCAACGGTGGCACCCCGGCGAGCCGCAGGAATGGAAAAGCGCCGAAACCGAGCAGCAAGACGATTGCCGCGCCGCCGGCCTGCCACACCGGCATGAACCCCGGCATCGGAAGCGGGATCGCGATCAGCGGACGGATCGCGGCAACCAGTCCGAAGTGAACCGCCCAGCCTACGACGAGGCCAAGGAATGCACCGAGGAGCGCGATCCAGGCCATCTCGAGCAACAGCAACCGGATCAGCCGCGCCTGCGCCACGCCCATGCTGCGAATCACCGCCGCCCCGTCGAGGTGCCGCTCCGCGAAGCGGCGCGCCGCCAGCGCAACGGCTACGGCCGCAATCAGGGCCGACAAAAGCGCGACCAGCGACAGGAACTGCTCGGCGCGTTCCAGCGTGGCGCTCAATTCCGGGCGCCCGCTCTGCAAAGACTCCAGATGTTCGCCGGCATCGAGTCGAGCGACGACCCAGTGTTCGAATGCGGCAACTGCTGCCGGTTCCCCGGCAACCAGCAGCCGCCACGTCACGCGGCTGGCGGGCTGCACGAGGTGAGTCGCAGCCAGATCGTCGAGTCCGATCATCGCGCGAGGCGCGAGATTGACGAATCCTGCGCCTCGATCGGGCTCGAGCGTGATCACGTGCGTCACGCGAAACGTGGTATCGCCGAGCTGCACCGAACCGCCGACACTGACTGCGAGCGCCTCGAGCAGTTGCGGATCGAGCCAGAGCTCGCCGTGCGCCGGTGGCGCGCCCGCTTCCCGGTCGGGTGCGCCCGGGGCATCGGCCACGCGTACCGCCCCGCGCAAGGGGTACTGCGGCGAAACGGCCTTCACCGAAGCGAGCCGTGGGACGCCGGCCGCCATGGCCATGCTCGGAAAGACCGCCGTCTGGGCGGTCCGCAACTTTTCCTTGTTCGCCTTCTCGAGCCAGGCAGGAGGAAGCGCGTGGTCGGCGACCACGACCAGATCGGCGCCGATCAGTTGACGCGCCTCCAGGGTCAGCGCCTCGCGCATGCGATCGACGAACAGACCAACGCTTGCGATCGCCCCGACGGCGACCACCAGCGCCGCGATCAGCAGGCGCAACTCACCGGCACGCCAGTCGCGCCGCGTCAGTTTCAGGGAAAGCAGGAGATCGTTCACCGGACCGCCAGTCGAAACGGGTTGAAATCGGTGTCCCGGTCGTAATGATCAGCATTCTCGGCTCGCTTGAGCAAGGCGACCATCTTGTAGGTGACAGGCGTAAAGACCACCTCGACGAGTGTCTTGGCGACCCATTGCGCGAGCATCAGGGTCGGGATCATCTCGTTAGGAATGATTCCGCTGTTCCAGAAGGCCAGCGGGTAGAAGAGCAGCGAGTCGACGCCCTCGCCAACGATGGTCGAACCGATAGTGCGCGTCCAAAGAAAACGTCCATGCGTCCAGATCTTCATCTTTGCGAGCACGAATGAATTAACGATCTCGCCAAAGAAGTACGCTATCATCGACGCGATCACGATACGCCAGGCGTTGCCGAAGGCGACTTCGTAAGCCTCCTGGTTCGGCCAGTCAGGCGCCGGCGGCAGACTCACCACTACCCAGGCCATGAACGCCGCGAAGCTCATCGCCGCAAATCCGGTCCAGATCACGCGACGCGCGCGCGCGTACCCGTAGACCTCGGTGAGGATGTCGCCGAAGATGTACGAGATTGGGAAAAACAGGGCACCGGCGCCAAAAGTGACCTCACCCAGCCATGGCAAGCTGATCTGCACCGCCTTGGCCGGTCCGATCAGGTTCGCGCAGAGAAAGACAGTCACGAAGGCCGCCATGATCAGTTCGTAGTAGCGGAACTGATGCGGCTGCGCCGCCGTTTCAGACATCATTTCGGGATCGCGCCTTCGACTCCCTCGACGTAAAAGTTCATGGTGTCGAGTTGACTGTCGGACCAGGTCTTGCCCTCAATCAGGCGCACCACGCCGCGCTGGTCCCGGATCGGACCTGTCCAGATCACCGCCTCACCGGAAGCGATCGCGTCGCGCCGCTTCACGAGCAGCTCGCGTACATCATCGGGCACGTCGTTGCTGAGAAAGGCCAGATCGACCATGCCTTCCTTCAATCCCCACCAGGTCATGCGGCGCAACCAATGGTCGTTCAGCACGTCGTCGACGACCCTGGAGTAGTAGATTCCCCACTCGATCACCGAAGCGCCCAGTTGCGCAGCACCGAAGCGGCTCATGTCGGAGTCCCAACCGAAGGCGCGCACGCCCTTTTCGGTGGCGGCGCGCACAACGGCGCTCGATCCGGTGTTCTGCGTAAGCACGTCCGCGCCCTCCCCGATCAGCGCCTCTGCCGCGAGGCGCTCGCGATCCGGGTTGAACCACTCGTTGACCCAGGTGACGCGCACTTGCGCTTTCGGGTTCGATTCGCGCGCCCCGAGTGCAAAGGCGTTGATATTGCGAATCGCCGCGGGAATCGGCACGGATGCAACAAAACCGAGCTGATTCGACTTCGTCATTTTGCCGGCCACCAGGCCCATCAAATAAGCACCCTGGTAGGTGCGCGCATCGTAGACCGACAGGTTGGGAGCGGTTTCGATGCCCGTCGCATGCTCGAAATGCACATCCGGAAACTCCTTGGCCACCTTGAGCATCGCCTTCCCGTAGTCGTAGGCGGTCCCGAAGATCAGCGTGACGCCATCGTTCGCCATTTCACGCAACACGCGCTCGACTTGAGCGCCCTGAACCACGTTCTCGACGTACCGGGTCTGGATCTTTGCGCCGTAACGCGCCTCGATCGCACGTCGGCCCAGATCGTGTGAAAAAGTCCAGCCGGCCTCACCGATGGGAGACGCGTAAATGAAGCCGATCTTTAGCGGAGGCGGCAGCGGTTCCGGCGCAGGGACGGGCTTGGGTGCGGGTGCGGGTGCGGGTGCGGGTGCGGGTGCGGGTGCGGGTGCGGGTGCGGGTGCGGGTAGCGGCGTGGTCGACGCCGATGCCGGCGTTTGCGCCAGCGCCGGCACGCCGACTAATGCACTGGAAACCGCAGTGGCCGCTACGGCCAGCAGTGTCATGATTCTGCGCATGGGAGCAAGGGATCCGGAAGAAGGAGGCAGCGCTCGAGTCAGGCGCCAACCGGAGAATTATCCGGTATTCCTGGCCACGGTGCGCTATTCGCCGGGCAGGATAGCGACCTTCCCCTTCACACGTCGTTCCATCACGTCGCGCAGCGCCTGCGCTGCTTCCTCGAGCCGATAGGTCTTCGTTACAGGCGGCTTCACCTTGCCCGAACTGTACAACTCGAACAGATCCGTCATGTGCTGGCGCGTGGTGGCCGGATCACGCTGCAGGAATGCGCCCCAGAAAACACCGACCAGCGACGCGCTCTTGAGCAGCGGCAGGTTCATTGGCAGCTTGGGAATGTCGCCGGCTGCAAACCCGACCACCAGATGACGGCCTTCCCACGCGATCGAACGAAACGCCGGCTCCGAAAAGGCTCCGCCGACCGGGTCGTAGATCACGTTGGGCCCCTTGCCCCCGGTCAGCACCTTGATGCGCTCGCGCAGATCTTCACTCGCGTAATTGATCGTCTCGTCGGCGCCATGCTCGCGGCACAATTCCAGCTTTTCGGCACTCGAGGCCGCCGCGATCACGCGCGCGCCCATCGACTTGGCAATTTCGACCGCCGCAATGCCAACGCCGCCGGCCGCACCGAGCACCAGCAGGGTCTCGCCCGCGGCAAGCCTGGCGCGGTCCTTCAGGGCATGCAAGCTCGTGCCGTAAGCAAGCACGTAGGCCGAGGCGGTCACGAAGTCCATCCCGCCCGGAATCGGCACGACGCGCTCCGCCTTCACGACCAGCTCCTGAGCGTAGCCGCCCCAGGTGTTGCTTCCGATCACGCGGTCACCGGGTTTATGGTGCTTGACACCCTCGCCCACCGCCTTCACCACACCGGCGACTTCGCCGCCCGGCGAGAACGGCAGTGGCGGCTGGAACTGGTATTTTTTCTGGATGATCAACGTGTCCGGGAAATTCACTCCTGCAGCGTGGACCTCGATCAGCACCTCGCCCGGCCCGGCGATAGGTGACGGTACGTCCTCCACCACGAGCAATTCGGGCGGACCCCATTCCTTGCAAAGTACAGCCTTCATGGGCGCTTCCCCTTCATCGGATGTGAACCAAGGCTCCGGACCGCACTCACGGGCGCGGACGCGAGCCGGTCGCGGTCGCGGTCGCGGTCGCGGTCGCGGTAGAGCATAAGGCACGACGACGTTGCGTCACGGGGTCGCGCCGTGCCTGCGGTGCCGGATCGCGAGCGTCAAGGATATACTCGCCTCCTCGGACACGTGCCGAGCCGCTCGATGCAGCGGCGTTGCAAGCTCGCGCAGGAAGGGTGGCAGAGTGGTCGATTGCACTGGTCTTGAAAACCAGCGATGGGCAACCATCCGTGGGTTCGAATCCCACCCCTTCCGCCAAACGGCCGTTACGCCACGACCACCACTGCAGGCGCCAATCCGCATTCCCTGGGCCGTGGATCATCGAGAAGGCGGCACAACTGCCACCACGTAGTCGGGAAGCTTGGTGTCCTTGCCGACCAGGATCGGGCGCAACAGGTTGTCGATCGTGCCCATGACCACCACCCCATATACGATCAAGCCGACACCGTGGCCAACGGAGCCGGTTGCAAGCAGATAGAGCGCAACCGGACCCCAGACGAGAGCCGCGCCAATCGCTGGCAGCAGGGACAGGAAAGCCATCAACACTGCCCACAGCAGCGCGCCTTGCACGCCCAGGAACCAGAAGGCGACGCCGCCCATGGCGCCCTGAGCGATTGCGATCAGCACGTTGCCCTTGACGGTGGCGCGGACAACGGTGGTGAACTTGTGGAACAGGTCTCGTTTGTAATGCGCGTCCAGCGGAATGGCTTCTTTCATGCGGGCGGCGAGTCCGCCGCCGTCGCGGATCAGGAAGAACGCCAGGTACAGGGTAATGAAGAAGCTCACGACGAAGTCGAGGGTGTTCTGTCCGATGCCGAACGCCTGCTTGGCAAGGAACTGGCTACCCTGGGTGATGCCGGCCGTGAGTTTCTGCTGCAGCGAACCGATGTTTTCCAGCCCGAAGCGGTCGAGCAAGCCGGTGACCCAGGTCGGCAGAGCGCTCACCATCTGTTCGAAGTACCGGGCGAAATTCAGTTCGCCGGACTGGATCATCTGGAAGATGCCGGCGCCCTGCTGCAACAGCGCCGTGGTGACCAGGGCAAGGGGAACGATGACGATCACCACGATGAGCGACAGCGTAAGAAGCGCAGCCGGGGTACGCCGGTAGCGCAGAACGCGCAGCAGCCGGCGATAAATGGGGGCAAACAGAATCGCCAGAATGACGCCCCAGAAGACCGCCCCGTAGTAGGGCCAGAGGATCCAACCGAATGCCACCGAAACCACAACCAGGAGCACCAGAAAGGTCTTGTCTTCGAGACCCGGCGCGTTCACGGAGTTGGAAGGTTTCATGGCTGAGCCGATCGATGCCGGGCCGGACCCGCGCTTGGCATCAGTCGTGCCGCTCAAACCCCGGCCACGGCCAGGCACCGGAGAACAGACGGTCGAGCCAGAAGGTCACGATCTGTGTCTTCACGTCGCTCAACCTGCCGGCGCGCAACTCGTCGAGCAGCCAGCCGAGCTTGACGAGTTCGAGTTCCACGAACTCACCGGCGTCGAGCTCCTGGCTCGTGTGAACCAGGTCGCGGCACAGGAAAACGTCCATGACCTCGGTCGCGAAGCCGATTGCAGGGTGCAAGCGCGTCAGGAACGCCCACTCGCGCGCCGAGTACCCGGTCTCTTCGCGCAACTCGCGCCGGGCAGTTTCGAATGCCGTTTCGCCCGCATCGATCTTGCCGGCGGGAATCTCGGTGAAGGTGGCGCGTACCGGGTAGCGATACTGGCGCTCGATGAGGATCCGTTCATCGGGGAAGATCGGCACCATTGCGGCAGCGCCCGGGTGCACGATGTACTCGCGCGTGCTTTCCCTGCCGTCGGGCAGCCGGACGCGGTCGCAACGCACCTGCAGGAAACGGCCGCTCCAGACGGGTTCGGAATCGAGTTGGTGCTCGGTCAGGTCACGCGGCAATTGCGGCTCGTTTCGTTGGTGCGCGCGACACGCACGTTCAGGTAATCAGGGCGACGCGAATCGCCTCGAGACAGAGCGCCATGAGCGGTCCGGGAACGATGCCGAGCACGAGCACCGCTGCACCGTTCACCGCCATCGTGGCGCGCACACCGCCGCCCGCCTCGATCGGCGCCATCTCCACCGGATCCTCGAAGTACATCGTCTTGACGATGCGGATGTAGTAGAAGGCGCCAATCAGCGCGAAGATCACCGCCAGGACCGCGAGCCACACGAGCCCCGCGTCGATGACCGCAGCCAGGATCGCCACCTTGGCATAAAAGCCGATGAATGGAGGAACACCCGCGAGCGAGAACATCAGCGCGAGCAGCACAAGTGCCATGCCGGGACTGCGCTTGTTCAAACCGCGAAGATCCGCAATCTGGTCGCATTCGAAGCCCTTGCGCGAGAGCAGCAGGATCATCCCGAAGGTGCCCAGCGTGGTCAGCACGTAGGCAATGACGTAGAAGAGCGATGCGCTCCAGGCGGTCGCAAGGAAGCTGTCGTCGCCCTCGACAACGCCGGCGAGAAAGCCCATCAGCACAAAACCGATATGCGCGATCGTTGACCAGGCGAGCATTCGCTTGAAGTTGGTCTGGGCAATGGCGACGATGTTGCCGACCACCAGAGAAGCCACCGCCAACACAAGGATCATCGCCTGCCAGTCGACCGCGATACCGGGCAGGCCCTCGACCAGCAACCGGAATGCAAGCGCAAACGCGGCAAACTCGGGTGCACCCGCGATCAGCAGCGTGGCGGAGGTCGGCGTGCCGTCATAGACGTCGGGCAGCCACATGTGAAACGGCACCGCGCCGAACTTGAAGGCGATCCCGGCGGCGATGAACACAACCCCGAAGGTGAACACCGTGGGGTTGACCATTCCGGAGTCGAAACGCTGCGCGATCTCCGCCAGGTCGAGGCTGCCAGCGCCGCCGTAGACCATCGACATGCCGTAAAGCAGGAAGCCCGACGCCAGGGCGCCGAGCACGTAATACTTCATTGCCGCTTCGGTGCCGCTGGTGTCATCGCGGCGCAATGCAGACAGCGCGTAGAGCGGCAAGGTCATCAACTCGAGCCCGAGGTAGATGACCAGCATGTTGCCCGCCGAGATGAGCACCATCTGACCCAGCAGCGAGAACAGCGCAAGCGTGTAGAACTCACCGCGTGCTATGTCCCGATCCGCCGTGTAGCGCTCGGCGTAGACGAAAGTGACGGCAATCGCCACGATCGAGCACAGCTTGAGAAGGCTCGCCAGCGAGTCGGCCACGTACATGTCGGAGAACGCGTACTGGGTGCCCTGCGTGCTGATCTGCCAGATGAGCACTGCGGCGGGAAAGATCAACGCGACCATTGCAAGGATTTGCGGCGACATGCGTCGCGGCCCCTTGGCAATGGCATCGATCAGCAGCACGCAGCAGGTCGCCACGAGCAGCGCGATCTCGGGCAAGGCGGCAAAAAGGTTCTGGGATTCGTTCATTTGATCTTGGAGATCGATACGTGCTGCAGCAGCGCGTCGACCGAGGCTTCGCTGATGTCAAGGATCGGTCTCGGGAAGATGCCCATGCCGAGCACCATCAATGCCATCGCCATGAGCATCCAGAATTCGCGGGTGCCGACGTCTTTCATGCCGGCCACCTTCTCGTTGGCGATCGCGCCGAACATCACGCGCTTGTACATCCAGAGAGAATAGGCAGCCCCCCAGATCAGCGCTGTGGCTGCTGCCAGGCCGACCCAGAAATCGAACTCCACGGCACCGAGAATCACGATGAATTCGCCGACGAAACCCGAAGTGCCCGGCAAGCCACAGTTGGCCATCGAGAACAGGAGAAACAGTGCGGCGAACTTGGGCATCCTGTTCACCACACCGCCGTAGTCGGCGATGGCGCGTGTGTGCAGCCGATCGTAGAGCACTCCGATGCACAGGAACATTGCCGCCGACACGAAGCCGTGCGAGATCATCTGCGCGATTGCGCCCTGCATGCCGGTTCGATTGAAGACGAAAAAACCCAGGGTCACGAAGCCCATGTGCGCGACCGACGAATAGGCCACCACCTTCTTCATGTCGGCCTGCACGATGGCGACCAGGCCGATGTAGATCACGGCAATGAGTGACAGCGCGATCATGAAGCCGGCCAGTTCGTGGCTCGCATCGGGCGCGATCGGCAGGGACAGGCGCAGGAAACCGTAAGCGCCCAGCTTGAGCATGATCGCCGCCAGCACTACCGAGCCGCCGGTCGGTGCCTCTACGTGTGCGTCGGGAAGCCAGGTGTGGACCGGCCACATCGGGATCTTGACGGCGAACGCTGCCAGAAACGCGAGGAAGACCAGCACCTGCGCATCGAGCGCCATCGGCAGCGCGTGCCAGTCGAGGATCTCGAAGGAACCCGCCTGAAAATACAGCCAGACCATCGCGACCAGCATGAGCAGCGAGCCCATGAAGGTGTACAGGAAGAACTTGAACGCGGCGTAGACCCGCCGGGGTCCGCCCCAGGCGCCTATGATCATGTACATCGGAATCAGGGTGCCCTCGAAGAACACATAGAAGAGCAATCCATCGAGCGCGCAGAACACGCCGATCATCAGGCCCGAGAGAATCAGGAACGATGCCATGTACAGCGCCACGCGCTGGGTGACCGACTGCCAGCCGGCGATTACGACAATCAGCGTGATGAACGCCGTGAGCATCACGAACCAGACTGACAGGCCGTCTACGCCTAGGTGATAGTTCACCGCCAGGGTGCTGACCCAGGGCTTGGATTCTTCGAACTGGATCGCCGCAGAACCCACCTGAAAGCCGGTATAAAGCGGCAGCGTGACGAGAAAGCCGAGCACGGCGCCAACGAGAGCCACCACGCGCACCCTTTGCACGTGGCGATCGTTGGCCATCGCAAGAAGGGCCAGGCCGAAGACGATTGGAATCCAGATTGCGGCGCTCAGGAGCGGAAGGGAACTCATCGTGATCGCTATCTATCGCTTTTGTTCTTCGTTGATGGGTGTTTGCGGGCTCAGCCGCGCCACAGCGGCAGGACCACAAACAGCAGCAGGAGCGCCATCCCACCGATCATCGTGATCGCGTAGCTGTTCAGCCGCCCGTTTTGTGCCAGTCGCAGCGCCCCTGCAAACCATCCGATCAGTTTTGCACTGCCGTCGATGGCGATGCCGTCGATCACCGACTGGTCGCCGCCCTTCCACAGGCCATTTCCGAGCATGCGCGCGCCGCGCACGAAAACGACCTGGTTGAAGCGGTCGGCATAGAACTTGTTGTCGAGCAGGCGGTAAAGCGACCCGAAGCTGTTGCGGACGGCGGCGGGCAGGGCCGGATTCACCAGATAGCAGTACCACGCGACCACAAAACCGGCCACGGCAAGCCAGAAGGTCGGCGTGACGAAGGAATGAACGGCCATTTCCAGCCATCCGTTGAAGTGATGCGCCACTCCGGCCATCGCCGGGTGGCGCGCGGCATCGACCACAATCACATTGTCGAAGAAGTTGCCAAAGAGCATCGGGGAGACGGTGTAGAGGCCGATCACCGCCGACGGGATAGCGAGCAAAACGAGCGGCACCGTGACCACCGCAGGCGACTCGCGGGGCTTGTCGCCGGCCGCCAGGCCGTGGTGCTCTCCGGCATGCTCGGGTTCGTCGTCGTCGGTTGCCGAGTGGCCGTGCCCGGTCGTTCCCCAGCGCTGAGCGCCGTGGAAGACGAGAAAATACAGCCGGAACGAATAAAGGGAAGTCACGAAAACGCCGGCCAGCAACGCATACCAGGCAAAGCGGGCGCCCGGCACGTTGGCGAAGCTCGCCGCTTCGATGACCAGATCCTTGGAGTAGAAACCGGAGAAGAACGGCGTGGCAACAAGCGCCAGCGTGCCGACGAGAAACGTGATCGTGGTGATCGGCATGTACTTGCGCAGGCCACCCATGTTGCGGATGTCCTGGTCGTGGTGCATGGCGATGATCACCGAACCGGCAGCCAGGAACAGCAGCGCCTTGAAGAAGGCGTGGGTCATCAGGTGGAA
>CAJDTU010000046.1_pt1 | contig 40627 bp, 31 predicted proteins | sample 7389901 | NCBI WGS metagenome assembly CAJDTU01 (sample SAMEA7055649, study PRJEB34461) | soil metagenome | biome: terrestrial ecosystem; feature: Peninsula; material: soil | place: Antarctica | collected 2016
ATGTACCTGCTCGGCTACACCATCGACAACCTTTCGCTGATGGCGCTCACCATTGCCACCGGCTTCGTGGTCGACGACGCGATCGTGGTGATGGAAAACATCACCCGGCGGGTGGAGGCCGGCGAGCCGCCCCTGGTCGCTGCAATCAGGGGCGCGCGCGAGGTCGCCTTCACCGTCGTGGCGATCAGCCTGTCATTGATTGCGGTCTTCATTCCGATCCTCGCGATGGGCGGCATCGTCGGTCGCCTGTTTCGCGAATTCGCGGTGGTGCTCTCGGTGGCGATCCTGATCTCGATGGTCGTGTCGCTCACGTCCACGCCGATGATGTGCGCGCGCCTGCTCGGCAGGCAGGCGGCACGTGCAACCCACGAAGGGCGGCTCGCCCGCTTCAACCGGCGCGCATTCGAACGCATGGTGGACGGATACTCGCGCAGCGTCGGATGGGCACTGGATCACGGCTTGCTCATGCTGGTGCTGCTCGCCGTCACGATCGCGCTGAACGTATGGCTGTACACGATCGTGCCCAAGGGTTTTTTTCCGGAGCAGGACACTGGCCGGGTGTACGGATCGATTCGCGGCGATCAGAGCATTTCCTTCCAGGCAATGCGCGACAAGCTGGCCTCGTTCATCGAGATCGTGCGTCGCGATCCGGCGGTGGTGAGCGTGACCGGGTTCACCGGCGGTTCGCGCGTGAACAGCGGGCAGATGTTCATCGCCCTGAAGCCGTTGTCGCAGCGCAGCGAATCCGCCGGCGAGGTGATCGCGCGCCTGCGAGCGGCCACGGCCCGGGTGCCGGGCGCCACGCTGTTCATGGTCCCGGCGCAGGAAATCAGGGTCGGCGCCAGGCAGAGCAGCTCTCAGTATCAGTACACGCTGAAGACCGACGATCTGGGCGAGTTGCGCAACTGGGAGCCGCGCATCCGGGCGGCGATGAGCCGGCTGCCGCAATTGCTCGACATCGACACCGACCAGGAAGACAAGGGCCTGCAGACCACCCTCACGATCGACCGCGACGCCGCATCCCGGCTCGGCATTTCGCCGCGCGAGGTCACGAGCCTGCTCGATGACTCCTTCGGCCAGCGGCAGGTGTCCACGATCTATTCGCCTCTGAACCAGTACCACGTGGTGCTCGAGGTGACGCCGCAGTTCCGCACCGGTCCGCAGGTCCTGAGCGGTTTCAGCGTACCGAACGCCGATGGCGTTGCGGTGCCGCTTTCGCAGTTCGCCAGCTGGGGTCCGACGAGCACGCCCCTCGGAGTCGGCCACGAGGGCCAGTTCGCCGCATCGACGATCTCGTTCAACCTGGCCCCCGGGGTGTCGCTCTCGGAGGCGACCGATGCGGTCGAGGATGCACTGGCCAGGATCGGCATTCCCTCGAGCCTGCAGGGCAGCTTCGAGGGCACCGCGGGCGCGTTCCAGCGGGCGCTTTCCAACCAGCCGCTGCTGATCCTGGCGGCGCTGGTCACGGTTTACCTGGTACTGGGCATCCTCTATGAGAGCCTGGTCCATCCGATCACGATCCTGTCCACGCTGCCCTCGGCGGGAGTCGGCGCGCTGCTGGCGCTGATGGCAACCGGCACCGAGTTCAGCATCATCGCGCTGATCGGGGTGCTGCTGCTGATCGGCATCGTCAAGAAGAATGCAATCATGATGATCGATTTCGCGCTGGTGGCCGAACGCGACGAGGGCCTCGCGCCGCGCGAGGCGATTCACCGCGCCAGCCGGCTGCGCTTCCGCCCGATCCTGATGACCACGATGGCGGCCATGCTCGGCGCACTGCCGCTCGCCCTTGGCGCAGGCGACGGTGCCGAGTTGCGCCGGCCGTTGGGCATCGCGATCGTCGGGGGACTTGCCGTGAGTCAGTTGCTCACGCTTTACACGACGCCGGTCGTCTATCTGTATCTCGACCGCTTGCGGCTGCACGTGCGTGGCCTGCGGGTAGGGAGCGACGGGCGGGCTGCGCGCGCGGCCTCGCTTTTGACCCTCGGTTGCGCGCTGCTCCTGGCCGGCTGCGCGAACCTGCCCGAGTCGCCTGCTCCGGCGTTCGCCATACCGGCCGCGTACAAGGAGGGGGCCCCGGCGGGCGCCTGGCTGCCCGCTCAGCCCGGCGATCTGCAGCGCGGCCCCTGGTGGACGATCTTCGCTGACCCGACGCTCGACGCTCTGATCGGCGACATCGACATCGGCAACCAGAACCTGCGCTTCGCTGAAGCGCAACTCCGGCAGGCCCGGGCCGCCTTCGATGCTGCACGCGCGGGTCTGTATCCCTCGGCGGTGGGCGGGGCTTCGGCCAACCGCGGGCGCCAACTCGAAACCACCGCCAGCACTTACAACCTGAGCGCCTCGGCGGCCTGGGAACCCGATCTCTGGGGCCGCCTGCGCAGCAGCGCTGGCGCGGCCGAGGCAAGCGCGGGCGCGAGCGAAGCGGATCTTGCTGCGGCCCGGCTGTCGGCCCAGGCTTTGCTGGCGCAAAGCTACTTTCAGCTGCGGATTGCCGATGCGCAGCAAAAGCTGCTGGTCGAGACTGTCGCCTCGTATCAGAGATCGCTGCAACTGACGCGCGATCGACAGGCGGCCGGGGTGGCATCGCGCGCCGACGTTTCGCAAGCGCAGGCCCAACTGAAAATCGCCGAGGCGCAGCGACTGGACCTTCTCATCGGGCGGGCGCGACTCGAGCACACGATCGCGCTCCTGACCGGGCGGGCGCCGGCAGACCTGACGCTGCCCCCGGTCGCGCTGAAGGACCACGTGCCCCATGTATCGGCCGGGGTGCCCTCGGGATTGCTCGAGCGCCGGCCCGATATCGCCGCCAACGAGCGTCGGGTCGCTGCGGCCAACGCGCAGATCGGCGTGGCGCGCGCCGCGTTTTTTCCTGCGTTGACCCTGTCGGCCACCGGGGGTTTTCGCTCGAGCCAGTTCGCCGACTGGCTGTCGCTGCCGGCCCGGGTCTGGTCGCTCGGACCGGCGCTGGCGCTCACCTTGTTCGACGCGGGCGCGCGCGCGGCGGTCAGCGCCCAGGCAACGGCGGCCTACGACGCCACGGTCGCCTCGTATCGGCAGACGGTGCTGGCAGCGTTCGGTGAAGTCGAGGACAACCTGGCGGCCCTGTCGCTTCTTGCCGAAGAGGAAGCGGTGCAGCGTGAAGCGCTGGCTGCTGCGCGTGATTCGCTGGACATCGTGACCCTGCAGTACAAGGCCGGCACGGTCTCGTACCTGAACGTGATCGTGGCACAGGCTACCGCCCTGCAAAGCGAACGCTCGGTGCTCGATCTGCGCGGTGAGCGACTCACCGCGACCGTGGCGCTGGTCAAGGCGCTGGGCGGCGCCTGGTAAGGGCGAACCGGCCGGGGTCGGTTGCGCAAGTGACCCATTTCTGCCACAAACCTGACGGCAAGACGGTTGCACCGTGGCTTGGCGCGGTAAACTCGCCGGGTATCGGAGGCCTCGGCGACCCCGATCGCCGATCCACAGGAGTCAACTATCCCTATGCGCGCAGTCAGTCTGGTATCGATCGCTTTCGGCCTCGCTCTCGCGGCGACAGGCCAGGCCCAGGCGGGCGAAAGTACGCCGGCCACGACAACATCGGCCACCGCCACCAAAGCCGCGCCGGCCACCAAGGCAAAGTCAGCCGCCAGGAGCAAGGCACGATCCAGGGCCAGCAAGATCAGCACCCGGCAGGCAACGGTAACGGAAACTTCACCCGTGAAGCCAGCGGTTGCGCAAGCGGCTCGGGCTGCGGGCGTGGTCGCAGGGACCGCCGTCACAGGCACGGCAGTCGGCGAGACTACCGGCTCCCTTCTGGGGTCGCCGGGGCCGTCGACAGTCGCGCCTTCAGCCCCGGCGTTGAGTCCGGCCGGGCAAACGCTCGCCATGGCTCCACTTCCGGGCGCCGTGTCGGCGATCAACCCTTATGGTTTTCCGTTCCCGCCGGGCATCTATCGCTGTGAACTGGAGCGCAGCGTCGATGTCACGCAGGTTGCCGCCGATCTGAAAACGGCCGTCGTTCAGTGGGACAAGCAGACCTATACCCTGCACGCCGTAGGCGCCCGCACCGGAGCGCTTCGCTACGAAGATGCGGCGTCGGGACTCGTCTGGCTTGTCATCGCCGGCAAATCCATGTTGCTTGACACCAAGACCGGCAAGCAACTGGCCAACGAATGCAGGATCTGAACGATGGCGACGCGCCGATCACCGGCCGATTCATCACTCACTGGTTGATCTCCGGCTGATCTCACCCTGGGCGGTGCAGATCGCCTTCAGTTGCATCGCAGCGGCGCGCGGGTCGGGCGCCGAGCAAATGGCGCTGACCACCGCGATGCCGTCGGCGCCTGCCGCCAACACCTGCGCCGCGTTACTCGCGCTTATGCCGCCGATGGCGACCAGCGGAAGTCGGGTCGCCGCCCGCACCGCGCGCAGCCCCGCGAGCTGCCATGGCGCGCCGGTGTCGATTTTGGTTGGTGTGGAAAAGATCGGGCTCACGGCCAGGTAATCGACCTCGCGCGGATCGGTCGCCAGCACCTGCTCGATCCCTTCGACCGACAAGCCGAGAAAAACGTGGGGCGGCAGGATTGCCCGCGCCAGGTGTACGGGCATATCGGTTTGGCCAAGGTGAACGCCGTCTGCGTCGCAAGCAAGCGCCACGTCGACGCGATCGTTCACCACGAGCGCCGTGCCGAGCGGAGCGAGCAGCGCCTTCAAGGCGATGGCCCGCTCGATGAACTCGCGCGTGTTCAATTGCTTTTCGCGCAACTGCACGCAAGTCACACCGCCTTGCACCGCGGCGGCAACGACATCGATGAGCGCGCCGTTCAGGCGGGCGCCCGCGGTGACCAGGTACAGTTGCAGCAAGGCGCGCATCGCCTCGGCGCCGGGGCGCATCACGGCGCGCCGTCTTCCAGTTTCAATCGTTGCTCGAAGCTCGCCTGGTCGAGCAACTGCAATTCATCGAGAAGGACGGCCTGAAGGCTGCCGACCCCTTGCCCTCGCGAGCGCACCTTCTCCACGGCTGCCTCGCCGGCTACGCCAAACAAGGCCGTTGCAGCGGCAGTCGCGCGCCAGGCATCCGGCTGCACCGCGCAAAAGGCGCCAACCAGCGCGCTGAGCGTACAACCGGAGCCGGTGAGGCGTGTCATCCAGGCGTGGCCATTGGTCAGCCGCACCCATCGGCCCTTCGCGTCCAGGACATGGTCGGTGGCGCCGGTCAGGCACACGACGCCCTGCGTGCGCTGTGCCAGCACGCGCGCCCAAAGTACTGCCTCGTCGACATCGGCGCTGCTGTCCACTCCATGCGCGTGGCCATGCCCACCGGCCAGGCTGATGACCTCCGAGGCGTTCGCCCGAATCACCGTGGGCATCGCAGTCGCGAGCAGCTCCTTGATGCTCCGGTCACGATAGGCCGTCGCGCCTGCGCCGACCGGGTCGAGCACCACCGGAATGCCGCGCTCGGCGGCGGCTTGCAAGGCCAGATGCATGGCCTGGACCCAGTAGGGATCGAGCGTGCCGATGTTCAGCACCAGCGCCTGTGCAATGCCGACCATGTCGCGTACTTCATCATGCGCGTGAGCCATGACCGGCGAGGCGCCGGCGGCGAGCAGCGCGTTTGCATTGAAGTTGATGACCACCAGATTGGTGATGCTGTGCACCAGCGGGGCGCGTTCACGAACAGCAAGCACGTCGGCCCACAAGCTCGCGGTGTCAAGTCGGTCAGTCACACAAAAGCCCGCGGGGTGTTCAGTCGGCCGGCCATGTGCCCGAAGCCATTCGCTTCGAAGCGACCGACCTGGATCTTGCTGCGCGATCCGGACGGAGTTACCGGGTGATCGCGCCCGGCGCCGGCACGGTTTCCCGATACTCCCGGTAGATTCCGCCGCTCTCGACGCTGCCTCGTATCTGACCTTCACGCATCATTGCCTCGCAGGACGGGCGGTCTGCCGGAGGCAGCACCTGACAGCGCGCAAGCTCGTTCTGGCGGTAGTCGGACGAGGTACCCGTGCCCAATTTGCCGCTGCGTGCAGCGTTCAAGGCCGCGCCGGCCTCCTTCAGGCAGGTCGCCTTGCCCTCGCTGGACATGCCGCTTTCGCAGAGCGCGCGATCTTCCTGGTATTGCTTCTGCGCCGCCGACTGATTGCCCCGGCTGGCGGCCTGCGCCGGGGAAAGTCCCCACAGGACGCCGGAGGCGAACAGCACCATGGCCAACTGTTGCAACCGCACTCGTGTAACGGGCGTGCTCATGGAGAACTCCTTGAACGGGATCGTGGAAGCCAGGCGGGCAATCCGTATTCCCACCACGCCCCGGATGACACTGGCGAGACGGCCGCTGCGCGGCAGTGCCGATGCCCGCCGTCTGGGTCGCCTGATCGCTGCGTTGCCTGATTGCTCGATTGCTCGATTGCTCGGGCTCGATTGCTCGGGCTCGTGCTCGATTGCCGGGCACTGTCGGTCGTACTCAGTGCCGACGAGCCCGGAATCCGTTAGGCTTAGCTCAGCCCGTACGGCGAACCTGGAAATGGCACGATCTAGCGCGGAGGATACGGATGGACGCGACCAGTCATCTTCATCTGCATGTACCGGAGCCGTCCGGGCGCCCGGGCCGGACGACCGATTTTTCCTATTTGCGGCTCTCGCCTGCCGGCGCGGTGCGCCGCCCGCCGGTGGACGTGCGCCCCGTCGACACCAATCACCTGGCCTACTCGCTCGTGCGCGTTCTCGACGATGAGGGCCAGGCGGTCGGGCCGTGGGCGCCAACGCTCGATGCGCAGCTTCTGCGCACCGGCATGCGCGCAATGATCAAGACCCGGGTGTTCGATGCCCGCATGCTGATCGCGCAGCGCCAGAAGAAGCTTTCGTTCTACATCCAGAGCCTGGGCGAAGAAGCGATCAGCACTGCCCACGCGCTCGCCCTGAGCCCCGGAGACATGTGCTTTACCTCCTATCGCCAGCAGGGGCTGCTGATGATTCGCAACGTGCCGCTGGTCGAACTGATTTGCCAATTGTTATCCAACGAGCGCGACCCCTTGAAGGGGCGCCAGTTGCCGGTGCTCTATTCGCGGCGCAACGACGGGTTTTTTTCGATGTCGGGAAACCTGGCCACGCAGTTCATCCAGGCGGTGGGCTGGGCGATGGCGTCGGCGATCAAGGGCGACACCAGGATCGCGTCGGGCTGGATCGGCGACGGCGCCACTGCGGAAGCGGACTTTCACGCAGCGCTCACCTTCGCTCACGTCTACCGTGCCCCGGTGATCCTGAACGTGGTCAACAACCAGTGGGCGATCTCGACCTTCCTTGGCATCGCGGGAGGCGAAGCCACGACCTTCGCTGCGCGTGGTGTCGGCTCTGGCATCGCCTCGCTGCGTGTCGATGGCAACGACTTCCTTGCCGTGTATGCGGCATCGCAATGGGCGATCGAGCGCGCGCGAAGCAACCTGGGGCCCACTCTGATCGAGTGGGTGACCTACCGCGCCGGCGCTCATTCGACCTCGGACGATCCTTCGAAATACCGGCCCGCCGACGATTGGGAGCGCTTTCCGCTTGGCGATCCGATCGCCCGCCTCGAGCAGCACCTGATCGGCATCGGCGCCTGGGCCCCCGGGGAGCGCGAGGAAACCCGAAAGGAGTTCGAGGCCGAAGTGCTCGCCGCCCAGAAGGAGGCCGAGCGCTACGGCACCATGGCCGAGGGGCGCATTCCTGGTGCGGACACGATCTTCGACGACGTCTACAAGGACATGCCTGCGCATCTGCGCCGGCAGCGCCAACAGCTTGGAGTGTGAAGATGGCCACGCAACCTGACCTCGGCGCCAGAACAACACCGATGACCATGATCCAGGCGCTGCGCTCGGCGATGGACGTGATGCTGGGGCGCGACAGCAACGTTGTGGTGTTCGGCGAGGATGTCGGCTATTTTGGCGGCGTGTTCCGCTGCACCGAAGGCCTGCAGGCGAAATACGGCATCTCGCGGGTGTTCGACGCGCCGATCTCGGAAGGCGGGATCGTCGGCGCGGCAGTCGGAATGGGCGCCTATGGCTTGCGGCCGGTGGTCGAAATCCAGTTCGCCGACTACTTCTATCCGGCGAGCGATCAGATCGTCTCGGAGGCGGCGCGCTTGCGCTACCGCTCGGTGGGTGAGTTCACCGCACCGATCACGATCCGCATGCCCTGCGGCGGCGGGATCTACGGCGGGCAGACCCATAGCCAGAGCCCGGAGGCGCTGTTCACGCATGTCAGCGGCCTGCGCACAGTCATGCCGTCGAACCCCTACGATGCCAAGGGCCTGCTGATCGCCTCCATCGAGAATGACGACCCGGTAATCTTTCTGGAGCCCAAGCGCCTGTATAACGGCCCCTTCGACGGGCATCACGACAAGCCGGTGGTGCCGTGGTCGACCCACCCGCTGGGGTTGGTGCCGCAGGGCTACTACACGGTACCTCTGGAATCGGCGTCGGTGTTCCGGCCGGGTGCCGACCTCACAGTGCTCACCTACGGCACGATGGTCTTCGTGGCCGAAGCCGCGGCCAACGAAACCGGGATCGACGCCGAGATCATCGATCTGCGCAGCTTGTGGCCGCTCGACCTCGAGATGCTGGTCGAGTCGGTGAAGAAGACCCGCCGCTGCGTGGTGGTTCACGAAGCCACGCGAACCAGCGGCTTCGGCGCCGAGCTTGTCGCGCTCGTGCAGGAGCACTGCTTCTATCATCTCGAGGTTCCGATCGAGCGCGTGACCGGCTGGGACACGCCTTATCCGCACGCCCAGGAGTGGGCGTACTTTCCTGGCCCCGACCGGGTGGCGGCGGCGTTCAAGCGCGCGATGGAGGCTTGAGATGGCGATCCATGTGATCAAGATGCCGGACATCGGCGAAGGCATCGCCGAGGTCGAAGTCGTCGAATGGAACGTGAAGGTCGGCGAGTCGGTTCACGAGGACCAGATGCTGGCCCTCGTCATGACCGACAAGGCCACCGTCGAGATTCCCTCGCCGGTGGCCGGCAAGGTGCTTGCCCTGAATGCCGAGGTCGGCCAGGTGATGGCCGTGGGCGCCGAGTTGATCCACCTCGAGGTCGCCGGCGCCGGCGACGAGGAGGCGCCTTCAGAGCCCGCTCAGTCGGGGGCGACGGTGGCTACCAGACCGCCCGCAACGCCTGTCGCACCGGCGGCAACCTCCACAGCAGCATCACCGGCGCCCGCACCCACGCTCGCAGGAGCGTCCGCAGCAGCGGCAGGAGCACCGGCAGCACAGACAGTGTCGCCGACCCCCGGCGGCCCGACGCCCACATCCGCGCTAGCCGAAACCTCTGAATCAACCGCAATGACTCCCACGACGGATGAGCCGCGTCCGGCCGACCGGGCTGCGACGCCGCACGGGACGGGGCACGGGGCGGCGCCAACCCGCGATCGCCCGATCGCGTCGCCCGCCGTGCGGCGGCGCGCCTGGGAACTCGGCATCGAGCTTGCGCAGGTGGCGGGCAGCGGAACGGGGGGTCGCATCATGCAGAGCGATCTCGACGCCTGCGTCGCGCACGGTGCCGGTGCGTCGGCGAAGCCGGTTGACCCGCGCTACGCCGAGCGCCACGACGAAGACGCCGTGCCGCTCGTCGGCCTGCGCCGCAAGGTCGCACAGAAGATGCAGGAATCGAAGCGCCACATCCCGCACTTCACCTACGTCGAAGAAATCGACGTCACCGATCTCGAAGCCCTGCGCGCCCGATTGAATGCGAAGTGGGGTGGCGAGCGCGGGCGGCTGACGCTGCTGCCCTTCCTGATCCAGGCCATCGTGCTGGCGCTGCGCGAGTTTCCGCAGATCAACGCTCGCTTCGACGACGCCACCGGGATCGTCACGCGGCACGGCGCGGTTCACATGGGCGTGGCTACCCAGACCGAAGCCGGCCTGATGGTCCCTGTACTGCGTCACGCAGAGGCGCGCGATCTGTGGTCGAGCGCCTCGGAAGTCGTGCGCCTGGCGCGGGCGGCGCGTACTGGAAAGGCCACACGCGAGGAACTCTCGGGATCGACAATCACGATCACCAGCCTGGGAGCGCTGGGCGGCATCGTATCCACTCCCGTGATCAACCACCCCGAGGTGGCGATCGTCGGGACCAACCGGATCGTCGAGCGCCCGGTGATCCGGGCGGGCGTCATCGTGGTGCGCCAGATGATGAACTTGTCGTCATCGTTCGACCATCGCGTGATCGACGGCATGCACGCGGCCGAATTCGTCCAGGCGCTCCGGGGTTATCTGGAGTGCCCGGCTACGCTGTTCGTGGCGTAGCGAGTTCGGCGAGGCCCGAACCCCGAAGCCTCGCGAAGGTGCCAAGCCTCGCGAAGGCGTAGAACCGACCCGCGAGGACCGCCGATCATCTCCGGGCTGCGGCGACCTCGCGCAGGAGCGTCTGCTCCGCGCCCTGCAGCGTGCTCGCGCACCTGCGGAAGCACCGCAGCACCTGGAGGATTTGCGCTCGGAGCAGGGGCTCGACGATCTCCGACGCAGGCCCGGCTGGCGCCACCGGCGGCACGCGATCATCGCCGACGCGCGGCGATGATCGCCTCTGCCGCTTACGCGGGAGACGCCGCCGTGCCGAGATGCTGGCGCAGCACGTACTGAAGAATCCCGCCGTGGTGGTAGTAAGCCGTCTCTTTCGGTGTGTCGAGCCGGGCGATGACCGGAATCACCCGTCCCCCGGCTTCGACCTGCAGGCGCGCGCCGATGAGTGTCCTGGGATCCCTGCCGTTCAGGCCGCGGACGCTGAAGATCTCGGTGCCGTCCACACCGAGCGAGGCAAAGGTGGCGCCGTCGACGAGTTGCAGCGGCAGCACGCCCATTCCAATGAGGTTGGAGCGGTGGATGCGCTCGAAACTCTCGGCGATCACCGCCTTCACGCCGAGCAGTGCCGTGCCCTTGGCCGCCCAGTCGCGCGACGAACCCGAGCCGTACTCCTTGCCGGCGAGCACGACCAGCGGCACGCCTTCGGCGCGATAGCGCTCGGCGGCTTCGAAGATCGACATCTGTTCGCCCGACGGCAGGTGCACGGTAACCCCGCCTTCGGTGCCGGGAGCCAGCCGGTTGCGGATCCGCCCGTTTGCGAAGGTGCCCCGGATCATCACCTCGTGATTGCCGCGACGCGATCCGTAGGAGTTGAAATCGGCCGGCGCAACGCCTTGCTCGATCAGCCAGCGCCCGGCGGGCCCGCTTGCCTGGATCGCTCCGGCCGGCGAGATGTGATCGGTGGTCACGCTGTCGCCAAGCACCGCGAGTGCGCGTGCGCCTTCGATGTCGGCGAGCGGCGGCGCCGTCTCGGGCAGGCCGTCAAAATATGGCGGCCGGCGCACGTAGGTCGATGTGTCTGACCACTCGTATGCGCCGCCGGCAGGAACCGGCAGCGCGCGCCACAGTTCGTCGCCCTTGAAGACCTCGCCGTAGGCGGCGCGAAACATGTCCGAGGCAAGTGCGGACTCGATGACCTTGTTCACTTCGGCGGCGGTTGGCCAGATGTCACGCAGATACACCGGCTTGCCATCCTTGCCGGTGCCCAGCGGCGACGTCATGATGTCGATGTCCATCGTACCGGCGATCGCGTAGGCCACGACCAGGGGCGGGGACGCGAGATAGTTCATCCGCACCCCGGGACTGATCCGCCCCTCGAAATTGCGGTTGCCCGAGAGCACCGACACCAGCGCCAGTCCGTGTTCGTCGACTGCTTCGGCGATCGGCGGCGGCAGCGGACCCGAGTTGCCGATGCACGTGGTGCAACCGAAGCCGACCAGGTAAAAGCCGAGCTTTTCGAGGTCTTCGGTCAGGTTCGCTCGATCGAGATACTCGGCGACCACCTTCGACCCCGGTGCGAGCGAGGTCTTCACCCACGGCCGGCGCTGCAGGCCCAGCGCGGCTGCCTTGCGCGCGACCAGGCCGGCGGCGACCATCACCTGCGGATTCGAGGTATTGGTGCAACTCGTGATGGCTGCGATGGCCACATGGCCGTGGTCGATCTGGACGTCGACCTCCTGCTGGATGCCCGAGCTTGCACCCAGGCGCACGGTGACCCGTTTGTGCGGCCGGTTCGTTGCGGTGGCCTCGATATCGGAGGCGTCGCTGTGTTCCTGGCTGCGCGCTTCCTGGCGTGACAAGCCGGTGCGCTGCGCGGCAGGCGGGTCGCTCGCCGGGAAAGAATCGGCCTCGGCTTGGTCGTAGGAGCCCTCGGTGACGTCGGCCTTCGATGGCTCGGCCGGTGCTGCGCTCTCTTGCGGCAGGGAGCCGACCAGGGCCGCTGCAAAGCGTTCGCGCGCCTCGCGCAGGGGCACCCGATCCTGGGGCCGAGACGGCCCGGCGATCGACGGTTCCACGCTGGAGAGGTCGAACTCGAGCGTTTCGGTAAAGACCGGCTCCCGGGATGGATCGTGCCAAAGGCCCTGTGCCCGGGCGTAGGCCTCGACAAGCGCCACCTGGGCGTCGGAGCGCCCCGTGAAGCGCAGATACCGCAAGGTTTCGTCGTCGATCGGGAAAACGGTGATGGTGGAGCCGTATTCCGGCGACATGTTGCCGATCGTCGCCCGGTTCTCGAGCGGCACGTTGCCGACCCCGGGCCCGTAGAATTCGACGAAGCGCCCGACCACGCCGTGGGCGCGCAGCATGTGGGCCACGGTCAGGACCAGGTCGGTTGCGGTGGTGCCCTCCGGCAAAGCGCCCACCAGCTTGATGCCGACTACCTCGGGGATGAGCATCGAGATCGGCTGACCGAGGAGCGCTGCTTCGGCCTCTATGCCACCGACACCCCAGCCCACGACACCCAGGCCGTTGACCATCGGCGTATGCGAGTCGGTGCCGACCAGCGTATCGGGAAAGGCCTGGCCGTCGCGGGCCGTGACGACCGTGGACAGATACTCGAGGTTGACCTGGTGGCAGATGCCGGTGGCCGGCGGCACCACCCGGAACCGCCCGAACGCTGTCTGGCCCCAGCGCAGGAATTCATAGCGTTCGAGATTGCGTTCGTATTCGAAGGTGGCGTTGCGCGAGAGCGCGTCGGTGCGGCCGAAGACATCGACCTGCACCGAGTGGTCGATCACCAGATCGACGGGAATCAGCGGATCGAGAGCCTGGGGATCGCGCCCGTGCTCGGCCACTGAGTGGCGCATGGCGGCAAGGTCGACAATTGCGGGCACGCCGGTGAAGTCCTGCATCAGCACCCGGGCCGGCTGGAACGAGATCTCGCGACCTTCACCCGCGCTGCGGCCGCCCGACCAGGCGGCGAGCGCGGCGATGTCCTCGTCGGTGACGGTCGATCCGTCGTAGTGGCGCAGCAGGTTTTCGAGCAGCACCTTGAGCGAATACGGCAGGCGCGAAACCTTGTAGTCGGCTTCGAGCGCGTCCAGTCGCTGGATTTCGTAGCGCTCGCTCCCGACCTGCAGCGTTCCCTTGGCATCGATGTGAGCCATGTCGATCTACCCCCTGGCGAAAAATGAGATCGTTGATTGGTTGCGACGGGCTCAGCCCTGGACGGCGGCTTCGAGCGCGGCGTCATCCTTGCGTTCGATCGCCGCCGCGGCCTGCAATCCGGCGTGGTCGCGGCCGACCGTCACGACCGCCATTACGCGGCCGCCTCGCCGATAGGCAACGAGGGCGTCGCGCTTTTCGAGGCTGCCGCGCACCTCGATATTGTCCCAGTTCTCGGCATGGCCGGTGTAGCGCAGCGTGGTGTCGTAATGCTTGCTCCAGAAAAACGGCGCGTCGTGAAACGGCTCGTCGGCCCCCAGCATGTTGCGCGCAGCTGTCTGGCCCATGCGTTCGGCCACGACCCAGTGCTCGATGCGCACCGGCTGACCGGTGCGGGCATCGGGGAACCGCGCGATGTCGCCGGCGGCAAAGACGCCCGGGGCGGCGCACAACCGGGCATCGACGAGCACGCCTCGGTCGATGCGCAGGCCGGCGGCCTGCGCCAACTCGGTGCGAGGCCGCACACCGACTCCCATCACCACCAGGTCGGCGGCAAGTGCCGTGCCGTCATCCAGTTCCACTCGATGGTCGTGGATCTTCGTCGGCTTGCGGCCCAGATGAAATCGCACGCCGTGCGACTCATGAATTTCGCGCACGAACCTGCCCAACTGCTCGCCCAGGATCCGGGCAAGCGGCACCGGATCGGGAGCGACAATATCGACCTGCACATCGCGAGAGCGAAGCGACGCGGCGACCTCCAGGCCGATGAAGCTCGAACCGATGATCACAGCGCGTCGGCCCGATGCGGCTTGCGCGATGATGGCCCGGCTGTCGGCCAGGGTGCGCAGGGTCAACACGTGAGCCGCGTCATTTCCGGGTATATCGAGCCGTCTCGGTGATGCACCGGTGGCAAGGAGCAGGGCATCCCAGGACAGGACGCGGCCGCCGGCAAGCGTGGCGGTACGGGCGGACAGATCGAGCGCCTGCGCCGCATCGTTCGCAGCGAAATCGACATCGAGGCCACGATAGAAGGCAGCGTCGCGCAGCGGAATCCACTCTTCCGGAGCCTTGCCGGCCAGGTAATCCTTCGACAGGTTGGGTCGGTCGACCGGGCCCGGCAGTTCTGCCCCGACAAGCGTGAGCGGGCCATCATAGCCTTCACGGCGCAGCGTCTCGATGGCAGCAGCGCCGGCTGCGCCGGCCCCGATCACGGCGATCGCCTTGGGCGATCGCAACGGAATCCGCGGAACCGGAGCATTGCGGCGCTTGCCGACCCGCACCGAGTCGCCGTCGCGCACGACCTCATAGGAGGCGACCGGATCGAGTGCGGGAGCCCCCACGGCCTCCCCGGTGCGCAGGCTGAAGCAGGCGTGATGCCAGGGACAGTTCAAGGTCTCGCCGACGACCAGTCCGTCGGCGAGCGGGCCGCCGTAGTGCGTGCATGTCGCCCCGGTGGCGAAAACCTCGTCGCCGCGGCGAACCAGCACCACCGGCTCGCCATCCAGATGGCCCAGCAGCGGCTGGCTGTCCCGGAGGCCAGCAAGTGCGACACCGGCGGCAAGGTCCGGTCCAACGAGTTTGACAGGCGCGTCTGACATGGCATATCTCCGTCTGTGAGCATGGTACAGCCTCGCTCGGGCGGCGGCGCCATCCCCGCTCGCTCGACGATACCGATTCCACAGGCCCTCAGCGGAGCGATCGATGATGACAAAAGGCAGCCGGCAGCAGCCGCTGGCGCTCTGCGCGAGGGCGGTATCCTTGCGGGTATGAGCTCCACGCATCCCGATTCTTCCGCTGAACCGGCGCCGCCCGCCAGCCTGGCCGCGGCAACCGACTCGATGCCGACGGCTGGCGCGCCGCCGACGCGCTCCGTGATCCTGACCGGCGACCGTCCCACCGGTCCCCTGCATCTCGGGCACTATGCCGGCTCGCTGCGCAGCCGCGTGGACCTGCAGCACGTCCACGACCAGACGATCCTCATCGCCGATCTGCAGGCGCTGACCGACAACACGGGGCGGCCCATCGATTTGCGCGGCAACATCCGGGAGCTGGTGCTCGACTACCTGGCGGTCGGGATCGATCCGGCCGTGACCACGATCGCCGTGCAATCCGGCCTGCCGGAACTTGCTGAACTCACGGTTCTTTATTTGAACCTCGTGACAGTCGCCCGGCTCGAGCGCAACCCCACGGTGCGGGCGGAAATCGTCTTGCGCGGGTTCAGCCGCGCCCTTCCTGCCGGTTTCCTGGCTTACCCGGTCAGCCAGGCGGCGGACATCACGGCGCTGCGCGCAACGCTGGTTCCGGTCGGCGATGACCAGTTGCCGATGATCGAGCAAACCAACGAGATCGTCAGGCGCCTTGCCCAGTTGGCCGGGCGCTCCGTGCTGCCGGAGTGCCAGGCGCTGTTGTCCGACACGCCGCGCTTGCCCGGCACCGACGCGCGCAAGGCGAGCAAGTCGCTCGGCAATGCGATCGCGCTGTCGGCCTCGCCCGACGAGATCCGCGCAGCGGTGCGCGCCATGTTCACCGATCCGGGGCACCTGCGGGCCAGCGACCCCGGGCGGGTGGAAGGTAACGTCGTGTTCGCCTATCTCGACGCCTTCGACGAGGACCGCGCCGAGGTCGAACGGCTGAAAGAGCACTACCGCGCCGGCGGTCTGGGCGATTCGGTCGTCAAACGGCGCCTGGAGGACTTGCTGCAGGCCTTGCTCGCGCCGATCCGTGCGCTACGTGAGCAATTCGCGGCAGACCCGGGCGCGATCGAGACGCTGCTGCGCGAGGGCACGGCGCGCACCCGCAAGACCGCGGCCGGCGTGCTCTCCGATGTGCGCGAAGTCTTCGGGCTCGACCGATAGCGCCTGAAGACCCGGGCCGCGGCCGGACCTCGGTGGCAGCTCCGCGCCGACGCCTTCCTTGCCAGTCGCAGCGCCGAAACTGCGCCAAGGTAATGCGCGAACCCGAGCGCAAGTAAACTGCGGCTTCGACAAAAAAAGGAGGAGACATGAACCGGAACTTCAGCATTCCGGCGGCAGCCATCGTGCTGGCGCTGGTCACTGGCTGCACCACGATCTCGCTCGATGAACCGACCTGCCCGAGCGACGCCCAGGTGGCAGCATTGGTCGAGAATCACGTGGCGGGCCAGCCCGCGCCCAATCCTCCCGATTCGATGACTGCCCGGGGGGCGGCCTGCGGTCGCGACAAGTACACCGCTGCACTGGCCCGTCACGACGGCAAGGTTGTGGGCTACAAGGCCGGGCTGACCAACGCTGCGGTGCAGAAGCGCTTCAACTACCCGGCGCCCGTACGCGGAACGCTCTTCCAGGCAATGATCCTGGGCGATGGTGCCGAGGTGCCGGCCCGCTTCGGCGCCCGGCCGTTCTACGAGGCCGATCTGGTGATCCAGGTGCGCAGCAGCGCGATTCACGCCGCCAAAACGCCGCTCGAGGTATTGCAGCAGGTGAGCGCCCTCTACCCGTTCATCGAACTTCCCGATCTCATGTTGCAAGACCTGGGCAGGATCGGTGGCCCGGCGCTGATCTACGTCAACGTCGGCGCCCGACTCGGCGTGCTCGGCGCGCCCATCCCGGTCAAGGCGGATGCGGCCACGGTCGAGGCGCTCAGGGATATGACTGTTCGGCTGCTCGACGGCGAGGGCCGGGAACTCGACTCCGCAAAGGGCTCGGCGATTCTCGAACAACCGCTGAACGCGGCAATCTGGCTCGCAGCCGACCTGAGGCGATCCGGGATCACGCTCGACGAGAGGGTATCGGGGTGAGCGCAAGGATCGAGATCGCCGGCGTGTCGAAGACGTACGAGCGTCCAGGCGCGCCACCGGTCCGGGCCTTGACGAGCACGGATCTCACGCTCGGGGAAGGAGAGTTTTTTTCGCTCGTCGGTCCATCCGGCTGCGGCAAGTCGACCATCCTGAACCTGGTTGCAGGCTTGCTCGCTCCGACCAGCGGGTCGCTGACGATTGCCGGACAACCGGTGGCCGGACCGAATCCGGGCACCGGTGTCGTCTTCCAGAAGGCGACGCTGCTGCGCTGGCTGACGGTGTACGAGAACATTATCTTGCCCGCCAAGGTCGCGAAGTCGATCACACCGGACATCGAAGCGTTTGCGAAGCATTTGCTCGAACTGACCGGCCTGATCGATTTCAGGGAGCGGTATCCGGCCGAGTTGTCCGGTGGCATGCAGCAGCGGGCATCGATCGTGCGCGCCCTGATCAACGATCCGGCGGTCCTGCTGATGGATGAACCGTTCTCGGCCCTTGATGAGTTCACTCGTGAGACTCTCAACGACGAACTGCTGCGCCTGTGGAACGAACGGCCGAAGACGGTCCTGTTCATCACCCACAACATTTCCGAAGCGGTCTACCTCTCGGACAGGATCGGTGTGATGAGTTCCAAGCCAGGTCGGCTGAAGGAAATTGTCGAGGTCGCGCTGGCCCGGCCGCGTTTGGCCTCATTGCGCACTCAAGCGGACTTCTACGACGTGGTGCGCAATGTCCGGGCACTGATCGGCCCGATGGATGAAGAAGCCGGAACGCCCGTGGCGGCGGCACCATCGTGACAGCCGCCGACCGCAGGCTCGGCGAGCCAGTCGGGAGGACCGAGGAACAGTACGCGGCGCTTGCAGCGGCACAATACAAGACTGCGGCCCGAAGGAACCGGATCCGCGACCTGTGCATGCAGATCGTCGCCCTGGTCGTCGTGATCGTAGTGTGGATCCTGGCCGCGCAGAATGAATGGGTCACGCCGCTGCTGCTGCCCAGGTTCACGGCAGTATTGGCGGCTCTGAACCACGGTCTGATTCAGGGCGAGTGGTGGCGCCATATCGGAATTACCCTGCAAGAGACGGCGCTTGGCTTCGTGATCGGCGCGTTCCTCGGCTTCGTGGTAGGTGCGTTGTTCGCGTTCGTGAAGCCGCTTCGAACGGCGTTCTATCCCTATGTGGTCGCGTTGATGAGTTTCCCGAAGATTGCCATCGCGCCGCTTCTCATCGTTGCGTTTGGCTACGATCTGACGCCAAAGGTCATTATTGCGGCCCTGTTGGCTTTCTTCCCCGTGATGACGAGTTCGAGTGCCGGCCTGGCTGAAGTCAATCCCGACGAGCTCAACCTGATGAAGGCCATCGGCGCCAGCAGGTGGCAGGAACTGCGCTACCTGCGGCTGCCCAATGCGATGTCATATGTCTTTCCTTCGCTCGATGTTGCCTTGATCGGCGCGCTGCTGGGCGCGGTCGCTGCCGAACTTATTGGCGCGCAAGGCGGGCTGGGTTATGTCTTGTCGCAGGGCCAGGCCTATGGCGATGTTGCCGGCATGTACGGCGTGCTGATCTTGCTCGCGACCATGGGCGCCCTGATGCACGTCGTCATTGCGCTTATCCAGCGCCTGCTCCCGGTGAGCATCGTGCCCAGGTCGCAGCAAAGATAATCAGCCCAACGTGAACAAGGATTGCATCATGGGGTTCAGGTTTATCGGCATGAAGGCGCTCGGCGTGCTCGCTGCCATCGGCGTCGTGACTTCGGTTTTGTCTGCGTGCCAGCCGCCCGACAAGCCGGGCAACATCACATTTGCGATCGGGGCACCGGTGCTGATCGACAGCACCGCACCCTATGCTTCGGTGCCGCAAGCGCTGAATTACTGGAAGGACCAGAGCCTTGAGGTGGAACTCCAGCCCACCCAGGGCGCCACGGCAGCGATGCAACTGCTCCTCGCCGGGAAAGCCGACATCACCAACGGAGGCACCGCGTCGTTTTATCAGGCCGCCGCCAAATCGCCGGAGATTCGGGTCATCAGCCTGCAAACGAAGAACATCTGGCAGGTCACGGTCCCGGAAGGCAGCCCGATCAAGGCAATCGCGCAACTCAAGGGCAAGACGATCGGTGTGCAGTCGCTCAGTTCTGCTTCCTATCTGTTCGGGCGCGCGGCGGTCAGCGCCTCGGGCCTGAATGCGGATTCGGACGTGCGATGGCTGGCAGTCGGCGTAGGCAACCAGGCTGCCCAGGCATTGAAAGATGGCACGGTCGCTGCCTACGCTACCTACGACGGACCTAGCGGCGTCATCGGCTCTGTCCTGGGAACGAAATTGATCAATCTGCCCACGCCTCTGGATGAAATACCGGGACTGCTCGGTATCGCGACGACGAAGAAGTTTCTCGAGGAGCATCGCGATCTTGTCGTGAAGTTCTTGCGGGGCATCAACGAAGGTGCCGTGTTTGCATCCGTGAACCCCGGCGCGGCACTGCAAATCCAGTGGCAGGCGTACCCGGAGCAGAGGCCCAAGGACATGCCGACCCAGGATGCAATCAAGGCGGCGCTTCCGGGCGTCGCAACGCGCTACAAGTCGGGCGCCGAACCCGGGGCTTCCGGCTTGCTTGGCGATGTGCCGATCGAGGCTGTCCAAAAGAGCATCGACTTCATGGCGAAATACGGGATTCTCAAGGAACGCCTGGACGCCGCCATTATTTCGGGCCTGGACGTGAGTGCCGATGCCAACAAATTCGATGTCAACGCGATCAGGGATCAAGCGCAAAACTGGCAGCCGCCCCGGTAGCACCCCGCTCGCGCTCGGCCAGCACCCAGGCGCGAACCGGTTGCCGACGGCCGTTCAGTCCTTCAGGGCAACGAAGGCCGGCGGATCGAAGGCCGTAATCTGCGGCAGCGGACCTTCGAAGCGCTCGATCTGCACGAGGCAGCTTTGCGCCGAGCAGCCCTGCGACAGACTCGATGCGGACGCATCGCGGGTCAGCACGTTCGGGTTGCCGTGCTTGTCGAGGCTGCCCGGAACCCCGGGCTCGAGCGGGTCCCACCACGCGCCGGTCGACAGCTTGACCACGCTCGGCGTGATCGCTAGGGTGACGACCGCGCCGGCCAGGCACGCCCCGCGGTCGTTGAACACGCGCACGACATCGCCGTGGCCGATGCCGCGCGCCGCAGCGTCGGCCGGATTGATCCAGATCGGCTCGCGACCGGCGATCTTGGCGTGGCGGCTGTAAGAGGAAAAGTCCAGCTGGCTATGCAGCTTGGTGATCGGCTGGTCGGAGATGAGATGCAGGGGATGGCGGTCCGTGCCGTGTGCGCGCAGCCACTCCACCGGTTCGAACCAGGCCGGATGGCCGGGGCAGTCGGCCAGATCGAAGCCGGCGATGCGCTCCGAAAAGAGCTCGATGCGTCCGCTCGGGGTGCCCAGCGGCGCCGATTGTGGATCGTTGCGAAACGCCTCGAACATCACCACCGGTTGATCGGGGGCGGGCAGCCGCAGCGAGCCGGCCTGCCAAAATGCGTCGAAGCTCGGCAGTTCGATCCCCGCAGCTGCTGCGCGCGGCACCGATTCCTCATAAAGGCGGACCAGCCATTGGCGCGTGCCCAGCCCCTCGGTGAAAACCTGCCCGGCATCGAGCCGATGGGCGAGTTCCGCGAAGATGTCGTAATCGTCGCGCGCCTCGCCGGGCGGTGTCGATACGGGCTTCATTGCAATCAGCAGCGGATCGCGAGTCGAAAAGCCGATGTCTTCGCGCTCCAGCGCGGTGGTGGCAGGCAGCACGATGTCGGCCATTTTGGCGGTGGCCGTCCAGGACTGTTCATTGGTGACGATGGTGTCGGGTCGCTGCCAGGCGCGTGCGAGCCGGTTCAGATCCTGATGGTGATGGAAAGGATTGCCGCCCGCCCAGTAGATGAGCCGAATGTCGGGATAGCGGTGCGTGGCGCCGTTGTACGAGAAAGATTCACCGGGCGAGAGCAGCATATCGGTGATGCGCGCCACCGGGATGAAGGCGGCAACCTCGTTTCGGCCCTGCGAAAGCGTGGGGCCGCCAAAGCGGCGATACGGGCTGCCAATCAGGTTCACCGCGCCGTAACCGACCCCGAAGCCGCCGCCCGGCAGGCCGATCTGGCCCAGCACCGCAGCGAGCCCGACTGCCGCCCAGTAGGTCTGCTCGCCATGGTCGGCGCGCTGCAGCGACCAGGACACATTGACGAGGGAGCGGGTGCGGGCCATGTCGGCGGCCAGCCGTTGAATTCGTTCTGCCGGCACACCGCAGATCGCCGAGGCCCATTGCGCGTTCTTCACCACGCCGTCGGCCTTGCCCTGCAGATAGTCGCTCCAGCGCTCGAAGCCCGCGCAGTACGTTGCGAGAAACGCCTTGTCGTGGCGGCCGGCAAGAATCGTCTCGCAGGCGAGTGCCAGCATCACCGACGTATCGGTGCCCGGGCGGATCGCGATCCATTCCAGCGCTTCGTCGGCGACCGCCAGATCGGTGCCCACGGGGCTGAAATTGACGAAGCGGCAGCCGTTGGCGGCCATTTGCGCCAGGCCCTCGCGCGCCTGATGCACTGACACGCCGCCAGCGGCGATCTGTGCGTTTTTCGCGGGCACACCGCCGAACGAAACAAAGAGCCGGGTGTGTTCAGCGAGCACGTCCCAGCCGTGGTGGCCCGCCATCAACTCGTCCATCGACGCCGCCACGTGCGGCATCAGTACGCGCGCGGCGCCCAGGCTGTAGCTGTCGGAGTGGCGCACGTAGCCGCCAATCGCGTTCAGGAAGCGGTGTACCTGGCTTTGCGCGTGGTGGAAGCGCCCGGCGCTCGACCAGCCGTAGGAGCCGCCGAAGATCGCCTCGTTGCCGTGCTGCTCACGCACGCGGCGCAACTCGCCGGCCACGAGTTCGAAGGCCTTGTCCCATGAAACCTCGACGAACGGTTCGCGCCCGCGGCCCTCGCCACTGCCGATGGGACCGTGCTCGAGCCAGCCGGAGCGAATCGACGGGCGCTGCACGCGTACCGCAGAGCGCCAGGCGTCGAGCATCGCGAGACCGATCGGAGAGGGGTCGGGATCCTCCGGAATCGCCCGCAGCGAGGTCACCTCGCCGGTTGGCGTATCGGCGAGCGCCTCGTAGACACCCCAGTGGGTCGACACCAGGCGCCGGTTCTCGAGTTCTGCTCGCATTCGATGATCTCCGGCACTGAGGATGGAGCTGCAACTCTGAGGATGGAGCTCGAAGTATGGGATCGGGCGACTCGTGAGGGGATGAGATCAGCTCGAGTCGGGAGGGTATCGGGTAAGGGTGAGCCATCGTCCAGGCGAGCCCACACCTGCTTTGAGTTCAATTCTATTCTGACTCGCGACCCGCTGCCTGAACCTGGTGGAAGCGATCTTGCAGGATCCGTTCAAGGGCATCGGCAAGCCCGAGCCACTGAAATACCTGGCGCCTGATACATGGTCGCGGCGGCTGTCGCAGGCGCACCGGATCGTCTACCTTGCCAGCCGCGAGCGGATCGACTTTCTCCAGACGCGCTATCACTATTGAGCCTTGCGGCGTCCGATATACGGGTGCGAGACGCGAACGAGGCGAACCATGACAACGATCGAGAGCAGCGAGCACGCCCGCGTCGAGTTGGACGAGCAGGGCATTGCGACCTTGACGATCACGAACGCGAAGTCGATGAACATTCTGAGTTCTGCGGCGATCATCGGACTGACTGGCGCGCTCGGGCGGGTGCGGGCCCATCAGGATGTGCGTGTGCTGATCCTGCGCGGCTCGGGCGACAAGGCCTTCATCGGTGGCGCCGACATCCACGAACTGTCGGCGCTTACACCCCAGACGGGTGAGGATTTCATCACCCGACTCAAAGGCTTGTGCGACGCGCTGCGGCACCTGTCAGTGCCGGCGATTGCCCGACTGTCCGGCTGGTGCCTCGGCGGCGGGCTCGAAGTCGCGATGGCCTGCGATATCCGCATCAGCAGTTCGGATGCGCACTTCGGAATGCCGGAAGTTGTCGTCGGCATCCCGTCGGTGATCCACGCGGCGCTGATGCCTCGCCTGATCGGTGGTTCACGAGCCGCCTGGATGATGATGACGGGCGAATCGATCGACGCCGAGACTGCACTTCACTGGGGCCTCGTCCACGTCGTTTGCGATCCTTCCGGCCTGGACGAAGCCATCGCCGAGAGGGCTCGCAGGTTCACGAAACTCGGCGCCGCGGCATTGCGGCAGCAAAAGGAACTGCTGCGAACCTGGGAGGAGTTGCCACTCGAGGAGGCGATCCACGCCAGCGTGGGCGAATTCGGGCGCGCCTTCGCGACCGGCGAACATCGGAAATTCATGGATGAGTTCAAGAACCGGAAGCGCTCAGGCTGAACTCGGACGACGCCGCGTTCTCGCTGCACCGGGGCCTTTTCATGGGCAAGACTTCGTCGATCATCGTGCGCCAGTTCGGATGGATCCGGGACAATCCGTTGTCGAGAAGAAGGATGTCCCGGCGCATGAGCGCGATGACGACCCTGGCACGTGTTACCCGGACAAGCCCGACTTGGTGAACCGGTCCGTTCACCTGTTCGACGAGATGAAACCTTGAAATCCAACGACATCACTCTGAATACCAACACAACCCGGACTTCTGCGCGGCCCACCCCCGCTTCTGCGCCAGGTGCCCCCGCACCGCTCTCGCAACTGATGGCCCCGAAATCGATCGCGGTCATCGGCGCCTCCGAGGACCAGACCAAGTTCGGCGGCCGCCTGTACCGATCGCTGCTCAGGCATGGCTACGAGGGCGCCGTCTATCCCATCAATCCGGGCCGTGACACGCTATTCGACCTGAAGACCTTTGCGTCGGTCACGGCTACGCCCGAGGCGCCCGATATGGTCGTGATGGCACTCCCGCGCGCCAAGGTCAAGGACGAGATCGCCGCGTCGGCCGCCCGGGGCGCCCGCGGTGCGATCATCATCACGGCCAGGTTCTCCGATGCCGGCCCCGAGGGTGCGCTGCTCGAAGCGGAGATCGTCGACATCGCGCGCACTCATGGCATGCGCCTGATCGGCCCGAACTGCCTGGGCATCATCAGTCCGGCCAACCGGGTCGTGCTCTGCTCGTCGCCGGCGCTCGACATCGATTCCTTGCCGGTCGGCCCGCTCGGCTTGATTAGCCAGAGCGGCGCGCTGATGGCGACGATCTTCGACCGCGCGCTGGAGATGGGGGTCGGTTTCTCGCATTGCGTGTCGGTCGGCAACCAGGCCGATCTCGAGTTGTGCGACTTCGTGGAATACCTGATCGAGGACCCGCGCACGCAGGTGATCTGCACCTATATCGAAGGCATCAAGGATCCCCGGCGTTTCGCCGCGCTGGCACGGCGCGCACGCGAGGCGGGCAAGCCCTGGCTGGCGGTTAAGGCCGGGCGCACCGAAGCTGGCAGTCGTGCCGCGTTTTCGCACACCGCCAGCATCGCCGGCTCGCATGCGGTGCTCGCCGCCGTGTGCCGGGAGGAAAACATCACGCTCCTGGATGACACCGGAACGATGGTCACCCTGGCTGCGGCGCTCGCGAAACACCCCCGTGCGAAGGTCGAAAGCGTGGCCGTGCTGACCACTTCGGGAGGCGGGGGCGCGCTGGCGGCCGACGCAATCACGAGCGCGGGACTGAGCATGGCCGAGTTCGCACCGGCCACGCAAGCGGCGATCGACGAGTTGTACTCGCCGGGCCAGGGCTTGAACCCGGTCGACTTCGGCGGCCGCAAGTTCGACAACGCCATCGACCTGGTCAAGCGAACGGCTGAAATCGTGGCGGGCGATCCGAACACCGACGCACTTCTGTACGCGATTACGACCGCACCGATGATGCCGTTGCTGGCCGGGCAACTGGCCGCTGGCATGACCGACGAGCAGGACCGCTCGCGCAAGCCGGCCTTCGTCGTGATGCAGCCCGGGCGGGCGGCCGATGGCGCGCGCGCCGTGCTGCGTGAGCGCGGCATCGAATTCACCAATCACACCGGTGAAGCGATCGAAGCGCTCGTTGCCTGGCAGGCGCGCAGCCGCTTTGCGGCGCGCATCGGGGCGAGCCGTCCGACCGGGTGCGATGCAGAATCGGTGCCGGCGCCAGGGCAGCATGACGAGGCGGCCTCGAAATCGATGCTTGCGCGCTATGGCATCCCGGTCAACGACTCGCGGCTTGCGAAAAGCGTAGACGAAGCGGTCGCAGCCGCCCGCGAGCTGGTGTTCCCGGTCGTGATGAAAATCGTATCCGCCGACATTGTCCACAAGTCGGATGTCGGCGGCGTAGCAGTCGGCGTGGTCGACGAGACCGCAGCCGCGGACACCTACCAGCGGCTGATCGCAAACGCCCGCGCCGCTGTGCCCGACGCGCGCATCGACGGCGTATCGGTGCAGACCATGGCGAGCGGCAAGCTCGAGTTGATCGTCGGCGCCCGACGCGACCCCCAGTTCGGCCCGATCGTGGTGGTCGGTGCCGGCGGCGTGCTGGTCGAGTTGCTGTCCGATCGCGCGATCGCTCGCGCACCCCTGGCAACGCCCGACGCGAGACGGATACTCCAGACGCTGTCGATCTGGCCGATGCTGGCCGGCTATCGCGGAAAACCGCTGGCGGTCGATGCGGCCGCCGACGCGATCGCGCGGGTGAGCTGGCTCGCCCACGACCTGAGCGGCAGCGACTTCGAACTCGACATCAATCCGCTGATCGTCGATGAGCAAGGCTGCGTGGCGGTCGATGCGCGGCTACGCGTAGGCGACTGAGCGGCTGCGGGCAAGCAACTGAGCCGCGCTGCGCGTGGGAGACGAGCTGCGGCGCATGGACAACTGAACGTGCGACCGTTCCCGGAAACACTCCGGACAATTTTTACAGGCAGGAACCTATGGAACGCATTACCGCAGAAAACCACGACGATGGCGTCACGCTGATCACGATCAACCGCCCCGAGCGGCGCAACGCGATCGACGCGAAGACCGCAATCGAGCTGCAACAGGCCTTCGCCGAGTTTGACGCGAGCGAAACGCAGCGCGTCGCGGTGCTGACCGGCGCCGGCGACGACGCCTTCTCGGGCGGCGCCGACGTAACCGACCTGCCCGAGTTGTGGCGCTGCATTCCCACGGTCGGCATCGTGACCGACAAACCGATCATCGCTGCCGTGGGCGGCTGGTGCGTCGGTGGCGCGCTGGTCCTGGTCATGATGTGCGACCTGATGGTGGCTGCCGAGAACGCGAAATTCTCGTACCCGGAGGCAAAGCTGGGCTTTACCGGCGGAATGATCGCTGGGCTCGTGGCGCGCCTGCCGCACAAGGTCGCAATGGAGATCATGTTGCTCTGCAAGACGCTCGATGCTCAGCGAGCGCTGTCGGTCGGCTTCGTGAACCAGGTCGTGCCGAAGGGTCAGCAGGTGGAGGCCGCGCTCGCCATGGCGCGCGAACTCTCGGCGATGGCGCCACTCGTGTTGCAGACGATCAAGCACTTCGTGACGGAGACGGTGCTCGCGCAGGGTCCGTCCGAGAGGATGGGTCGCGCACAGCGCGCGCTCGGTGTTGCGCGTGACAGCGCCGACACCCAGGAAGGCATGCTGGCGTTTCGCGAGAAGCGCAAACCGGTCTTCACCGGTCGGCGAAGCGGCTGATCAGAGCACTGACCGATGATGCCAACGCTGGCTGCAGGCGCACGAAGCACCGGGCGCGCAAGCGCGCTGCGGTCGCTTAACCGATGACTGATTTCGATCCTGTGGGTCGCTGCGGTTCAGCCGCCGCGGGCCAGCTTGCCTTCCACCGCGCCCACGAAGAACGCCACCCCCAGCGGCAGCGCCGCGTCATTGAAGTCATAGGCCGGGTTGTGCACCTCGCAGGCGCCCTCGATGTCGCCGTTGCCGATGTTGATGTAGCAGCCGGGCACTTTCTCGAGCATGAACGAGAAGTCTTCGCTCGCCATGATGAGCGGCGGATTGCGCTCGACGTTCTCGGCGCCGACCAGCCCGGCGCACACGTTTGCGGCGAACTCGGCCTGCTCGGCATCGTTCACGGTCGGCGAGAAGTTGACCCGGAAGTCGACCTTCGCCGTGGCGCCCATTGCCTTCGCCACGCCTTCGGCGACCCGTTTCATGTTCTCCCCGATCAGCGCCATGGTCTCGCAGGAGAAAGCGCGCACCGTGCCTGACAAGCGCGCCGTTTGTGGAATCACGTTGTAGGCCTCGCCGGCGTGAAACTGCGTGATCGACAGGACCGCAGTCTCCACCGGCGAAACATTGCGCGAAACGATGGTCTGCAGGGTCGAGGCGATCTGCACCGCAACTGCGATCGGGTCGATGCCGGACTCGGGGCGCGCGCCATGCGTGCCGACGCCGGTCACGTCGATGTCGAAGAACGCGCCCCCGGCCATCATCGGGCCGGCGCGCACCGCGAAGCGTCCGACCGCCAGTTTTGGTCGGTTGTGCATCCCGAAAAGAGTATCGCAGGGAAAGCGCTCGAAGAGGTCGTCGTCGATCATTGCCCGGGCGCCGCCCAGGCCCTCTTCGGCGGGCTGGAAGATGAAGTTCACGGTGCCTTCGAACTCAAGCGTTGCAGCGAGCACCTTGGCAGCGCCGAGCAGCATTGCAGTATGACCATCGTGGCCACAGGCATGCATCCGGCCATCGTGGCGCGAGCGATGATCGAAACTGTTGACCTCCTGGATCGGCAGCGCATCCATATCGGCGCGCAGACCGATGCTGCGCGGAGAGGAACCGTTTCGCAACACGCCGACCACACCGGTGCGCCCGACGCTGCCGTGCACCTCGATGCCGAACGACTCGAGACGGTTGGCCACGAGCCCGGCAGTGCGCGTCTCGGTGAACCCGAGCTCGGGATAGGCGTGAATGTCACGCCGCCATGCCGTGAATTCGGCATGGTGACCGGTAATCGATATGGGAAGATTCGTGCCCATGATGCTTCAGCCCTCCAGTGGCACAGCGGCCCGGACGCTATCGCAGGGGGCGCGAAGCCCATCTTCATCGCGCTCTGTGAGGCCCGCTCGGCTAAGCGCCGACACGTCATCATGGACGCGCTTGTAATCCCGGCTCAGGATCGTGGCCAGTCCGGATACGGTCTTTTCCGGATGCCGGTGCACTTGCCGCAGCAACTCGAGCCGCTTCGGCGACAAGGTAGTTGATTCGCCTCGCGCACGTACCACATCGGTAAGGAAATCGGCAATCAGGGTTTCGACGGGGTATCGTTTCATGCGACGAATTATGGCATCAAGCACCATCGGGGAGCCCTGTTACAGGGGAGGACGACCATGAACCTGGCGCACGGGCTGTCCCGCGCGGCAGCGGTATTCAGCGATCGACGAGGCCGAAACGCTGGCGCTTCGTTGCCGAGTTGCCGAAAAACGATTACGGCAAGTTGCTGAAGACCGAGTTGCGCGAGCGCTCGTGATCCGGTTGTCGACCTCAATACCAGGGCAGCCCGAGACGCCCGGCCGGGCCGGGGTGCGGGCTTCAATCGAGGTGCCGGGCCAGAAACGCAAGGGTTCGTTCGCGCGCGAGCGCTGACGACGCCGCCTCGAAGGAGCCGCGCAGGTCACAGTTGAAGCCGTGGCCGGCATCATAGAAGTGGGCGATCGCCGACGGCTGCCGGGCAGCGATCGCCCGGGCCTGCGCGGCAGTCGGCTTGCGGTCCTTCTCGGCAAAGTTGAGCATCACCGGGCACTTCGGCTGCTCGTCGGCAAAATCCGCAATGCCGCCCGGGTAGTAGGCCACCGAGCAGGCAAGCCCGGGCAGGCGTGTCGCCGCCACCCAGGCAATCGTGCCGCCCCAGCAGTAGCCGATGATCCCGACCTTGCCCGCCGGCTTCACATGTGCCATGCATGCCGCCACGTCCTTCAGTGCCGAGGCGATGTCGATCTTGTGCGCGATTGCCGCGCCGGCATCGATTTCCGGGGGCGAGTAGCCCGTGTCGTAGTTGCGCTCGACGCGGTCGAACAAGGCCGGGGCAATTGCCAGGTAGCCGTCGGCGGCGTAGCCATCGGTGACTGCGCGGATGTGCGCGTTCACGCCGAAGATCTCCTGGGCGATCACGACTGCGCCGCGCGGCGGGCCCACGGGAGTCGATTGCCACGCGGCGAACCGGTGTCCGTCGTCCGCAACCAGTTCGATGAAGCTGCCTTTAGTCATGCTGCGTTCCGCGAATGTCAGATCGAGCCTTTCAGGCCCAGCCGATCGATGGTCTTGCTTTCTTGCTCGAAGGTTTTCTTCGTCCAAGCAGTGTAGTCGGCTGCGTCCAGGTACATCGTGGGCTGGTCGAAGCGATCGAGCATCTCCTGTGTCTTCGGATCGCCGAGCGCCGACTTGAACGCATCCTGAAGTGTCTTCACGACCGCCGGGTCCATGCCTTTCGGGCCGGCCAGTCCGTAAGGCGAGTCCGAGACGACGCCGTAGCCCTGTTCCTGCAGCGTGGGCACCTCGGGCCAGCGCTTTGTGCGCTTGCTGCCGTAGGTCGCGAGCAGGCGCAGGCGGCCCGACTCCACGTGGGGTGCCCAGCCGGTGGAGTCGCTGGCCGACATCACGTGCCCGCCGAGGATCGCCTGCATGAGGTCGGCGTTGCCCTTGTAGGGCACGTGGTTCAACTTGATGCCGGCGAGCGCTGCAAACTCCTCGACCGCCAGGTGAGGCGAGGTGCCAACGCCGGTGGAGCCGTAGCTCAGCTTGCCCGGGTTCGCCTTGGCGTATTCGACGTATTCCTCGAGCGTCCTGCTTGGCGAGTCGCTCGGCACGACCAGGCCGAAGGTATAACCGGTGAGGCAGATCACATAGGTGAAGTTCGCGATCGGATCGAAGGTCCGGGTCTTCTGCATATGCGGTATGCGAAACATTCCCATCGGCATCTGCGCCAGGGTATGGCCGTCCGGGCGCGCGTTGCGCAGCGACAGCGCGGCCAGCGTGCCGCCCGCCCCCGGCTTGTTTTCCACGACCACTGGCTGGCGCAGCGCTTTGGCCGCCGATTGGCCGAGCGTGCGGAAAACCTGGTCGGTCGGGCCGCCGGCCGGGAAGGCGCAGTACACGGTGATCGGGCGACTCGGAAACGCGGCCTGCGCGCGAGCGGGCAGGCTGCCGGCGGCTGCAACGGCTCCGGCGCCGATGATGAACTGACGTCGCTGCATGAGGCCTCTCCGGAAAGTGATGCTACCGCGTGGCAGGAGTCAGAACAGCGCCGAGCTGAGTCGCCTGCGCCATTCGGACACGAGTTGCGGTTGCGCAGATGCCTTCTCGAAAACCTCGATCATCTTCTTGCGCCCGATGTCTTCCTGGAAGCCGCGGTCGCGCCGCACGATCTCGAGCAGTTGTTCGAATGCCTGCGCCCAGTCCTTCTGCGCCACGAAGTGCTCGGCCAGTTCCAGTCTCGCAGCCAGATCGCCCTCATTGCCGGCGATGCGCGCAAGCAACGCGGGGGGCGGCGGCACGCGGCCCTCCTCGACGCGCTTGCGCGCGGTGGCCAGCAGCGTGGCGATCTGCGGGTCCCTTTTTGTTTCGGCAGGCAGAGCATCGAGCATGGCGATGGCAGCGGCCGGATCGTCGTCGATCAGCAACTGCGCAAAGAGCACGCGCGCCATCATGTGATCAGGGGCGGTGGCAAGCACCTTGCGCAGCAACGCGATCGCGCCATCGTGGTCGCCAGCGTCCGCGGCCTGCATCGCCTGCTCGACCTCGGCATCGGTCGGGTCGGGCAGCAGCCGGTCAATGAATTCGCGCACCTTGGACTCGGGAAGCGCACCCTGGAACTGATCGATCGGGCGGCCTTCGACGATGGCGAAGACCGCGGGAATCGAGCGGACCTTGAAATGCTGGGCCAGCTCGGTCTGCTGTTCGGTGTTGACCTTGACGAGCTTGAAGCGGCCCGCGTATTGGGTCTCGAGTTTCTCCAGCAGCGGGCCGAGCGTCTTGCACGGGCCACACCAGGGCGCCCAGAAGTCGAGCAGCACCGGCGCCTGCATCGACGCATCGATGACATCGGTTTGAAAGCGTTCGAGCGTGGTCTCGATCATCGGTGGGCCTGTGTACGTTCCATGGGTAGAGTCGAGCCGATCTTACCGTAGCTGTTGTCCGGCGTTCCCCGGGGTTGCGCGGTGGCGCTCGGGCGCGAGACGCCGGGGTCGGACCTTGCACGGAACCACATGGAATTGTCGTGGGCGCTGCCGCGCTGCTGCACAATGGTGACATCGACGGCTTGTGGAGCACTTCGTGGCAGGGCTCGCTTCTTCGGTGAACATCCTGGTGCTCGACGTCGGCGGCACCCCGCGCCGCTGGCTCGACATCGAGGACACGGCCGGCTACTACTGCAAGCAGCAGGTCGCCTGGGATCTCGGAGAGCACTCGTTCACGCTGCACGGGGGCATCAACCGGATCTCGGGCGCCCGTTCCACCCTTACTCTCCGCTCGATCGTGGCGGTGCGTGGCGACCGGGTGCGGCACGCTCCGATGAGCCTCGCGCCGGCGGTGAGCCGCCCGATGCTCTTTGCCCGTGATCGCTGCGTGTGTGCCTACTGCGGCAGCAGCTTTCGCGCCGGCGACCTCACCGCCGAGCACGTTCGCCCGCAAAGCCGCGGCGGCCTGACCTCGTGGACCAACCTGGTGAGCGCATGCCGGCCGTGCAATCTTCGGAAGGGCGACCGGACCCCGGAGCAGGCCCGCATGCCCTTGCTCTACGTGCCGTATGTACCCAACCTGCACGAGGCGTTCATTCTGCGCAACCGCCGGATACTGGCTGACCAGATGGAGTTCCTGATGGCAGGTGTTCCGGCGCATTCGCGGCTGCGCAATCCTGGCTGAGCTGGCTCAGCAGAGCCGCCAGCCGCGTTAGCGCGACATCGTGCACGCCGTGCGCCTGCAAGGCTTTCAGGGTGCTGAGCGCGTAGTCGCGATTCGCGCCGCGCTGACCGTGGCAGCCGCTCAGGCGCTCCACGATCTGCGCATCGTCCAGGCGTTGATACGATGGCTGCGCGCGATCCGCCAGGAAGGTCAGGGCTTGCACTCGTGAGGCGTCGTGCAGGCGGATCTCGATGACCCTCGGCAGGTACACGCGGGCCCCCGGATCGGGAATCTCGCGCTCGAAAAGACGCGCAATCGCCCGTTCGCGGGTGGCGGGCGGCAACCGGTAGGCCATTCCGACGCAACTGCCTCCGCGGTCCAGACCGAGCACGAGGCCGGGCTGCTGAGGCGTGCCGCGATATCGCGTCGAGAGGATGCAGAACGAACGGTGGTAGCCGTGCGCGCGCGCCAGGTCGGCGCGGTCGAATTCGAATTCCGGGTTCCAGATAAGCGAGCCGTACCCGAACACCCAGTCGGTCCTGACATCCTCCGGTTTGCTGCACTGCATGGCGAAAGAATAGTCGCTTGTGAAATCCGGTCAAGCTCGATCGGTGCCCGCCCAGGCGGGTCAGGCGACCGGGTTCTTTGTGGCGGCCTTCCTTGTCTCGGACGGCTTTGCCGCCGGCTCTTTCGCGGCCGATGTCCTCGCCGTCGATGTCTTTGCCGCCGACGGCTTCACTGGCGACGTCTTTGCTGCCGGTTTCCTCGCTGCCGGCTTCCTCGCCGCAGCCTTGGCCGTGGCAGACCCGGCCGCGGCCGCTTTGGTCGCAACGCTCTTTCCGGCAACCGGCTTCTCCGCTGCGCCCTTCGTCGTGCCCTTCGCCGTTGCCGGCCTGTCTTCGTCGGCGCCCGGCTCACCTGCGCTAGCGCCTGCCGCAACAGCGGTTTTCCCGGTGCCGGAAGCTCTCGTGGCCGTGGCGCCGGCAGCTTTCGCAGCAGCGCCCGGTTTGACGGGACGCGGCTCGAACTCGAAGCTGATCTTGCCTTCGGCGCCTCGCACGAGAAAGGCCTTGAACTTGCGCCGGGTGCGTTGCGAGACGAAGCCGGTGAGCAGATCGGTGCGGCCATCGTTCAACAGCCTGGTCATCTGCTCCGGGGCGATCTCCTGCTGAAGAATGATCTTGCCACTGCGAAAGTCGCAGGTCTTTCCCGGTCCCACTGATTTTTCGCAGACGTAGGACATGCCGTGCTCGTAGACGCCTGCGCCGCATTTCGGGCAGTCGCCCAGCCGCGTCTGGCCGCTGAAGTCAACCGGTTCGCTGCCTTCGCCGTCATCGCCCTGGCCAAAATCGAACTCGAGCTTGTTCTCGGCGGTCAGCGTCAGGATGGCAGCGAACGGCCGGCCGAGCCGGCTGCGAAAGCCCTGCAGCGGGCCGAGGGTGCGCTCGCGCAGCAACTCGTCGGCCTCGGCCGGCGCGAGTTGTCGTCCACCGGGCACCTTGGTGATCGAAAAATCGCACTTCGTGCAGGCGAAGCGCTTGTAGTTCTCCTGCACCACGCCGCCGCACACCGGACACGGCGTGGCGAGCGTGGCGTAGTTGCCGGGCACAGTGTCGGACTTGTAGTTTTTCGCGCGCTCGACAATTTGCCGGGTCATCTCCTCGATTTCACGCATGAAGCGTTCGCGAGGCAGCAGGCCGCGCTCCATCTGCGCGAGCTTGTATTCCCACTCGCCGGTGAGTTCCGGGGCGGTCAGTTCGTTGACCTGCAGGCCGCGCAGCAGCGTGAGCAACTGGAACGCCTTCGGCGTGGGAATCAGCTCCTTGCCTTCCCGGATCAGGTAGTTCTCGGCGATCAGGCCTTCGATGATCGACGCGCGCGTGGCCGGCGTACCAAGACCCTTGTCGGCCATTGCCTCGCGCAATTCGTCGTCGCCAAGCAGCTTGCCGGCGCCCTCCATTGCCGAGAGCAAGGTGGCTTCGTTGTAGCGTGGCGGCGGCCGGGTGGCGAGCCCGACGGCGTCGATCGTCTCGGTGAGCACCCGTTCGTCGGGCTTCACCGCCACCAGGGTATCGTCGCGGCCGCCTTCTCGCCCGTAGATCGCCAGCCAGCCGGCATTGACCAGCACGCGCCCGTCGGTGCGGAAGCGATGCTCCTCCACGGTGGTGATCCGCGTCGTAACCAGGAACTCGGCGGCGGGAAAGAACACCGCGAGGAAGCGCCGCACGACCAGGTCGTAGATCTTGCCCTCGGCATCGGAGAGTCCCCCGGGCTTGGCCGCCTGCAGGGTCGGGATGATTGCGAAGTGATCGGAGATCTTGCTGTTGTCGAAGATTCGGCGATTCGGCTTGACCCAGCCACGCTCGAGCGCCTGGCGCGCGAACGGGGCGTATTGCGCGGCGCCCGCTTCGGTGCGCAGCATGTGCATGGTCAATGACGCGGTCTCCACGTAGTCTTCGGGCAGGGCGCGCGCATCGGTGCGGGGGTAGGTGAGCACCTTGTGGCGTTCGTACAGCGCCTGGGCCAGCGACAGCGTGGTCCGCGCCGAGAAGCCAAAGCGTCCGTTTGCCTCGCGTTGCAGGCTGGTCAGGTCGAAAAGCGCCGGCGACTGCTGGATGGTCGGCCGTGTTTCCTCGGTGACGCTACCCTCGCGGCCCCGGCAGGCGGCCGCAATGGCCTCGGCACGGTCGCGATCCCAGAGGCGCTCTGCGCGCTTCTCGGCGTCGTTCTCGTCCTTTCGGAATGCGGGGTCGAACCAGCGGCCCTGATAAACGCCTGCCTCGGCGGCGAAGCTCGCGTGGACCTCGAAGTAATCGCGCGCCACGAAGCGCCTGATGCGCTCTTCACGCTCGACCACGATCGTCAGGGTCGGTGTCTGGACGCGCCCCACCGTGGTCAGGTAAAAGCCGCCGTCGCGAGAATTGAAGGCCGTCATGGCCCGGGTGCCGTTGATCCCGACCAGCCAATCGGCTTCTGAACGGCAACGCGCCGCGTCCGCCAGCGGCAACATCTGCTCGTCTTCGCGCAAAACCTCGAAGGCGCCGCGGATCGCCGCCGGAGTCATCGATTGCATCCACAGGCGCTGGATTGGCTGCTTCGCCTTGGCGTACTGCACGATCAGGCGAAAGATCAACTCGCCCTCGCGACCCGCATCGCAGGCGTTGATCAGGCGATCGACATCCTTGCGCCGGATCAGCCGGGCCAGCATCTTCAGGCGCTCTTCGTTCTTGGCGATGGGGTGGATATCGAAGTGCGGCGGGATCACCGGCAAATTGGCGAAAGACCACTTTCCGCGCTTGACCTCGTACTGCTCGGGCGCCGCGATCTCGACCAGGTGGCCGACCGCCGAAGACACTACATAGTCATCGCTCTCGAAGTAATCGCCCTGACGCGTGAAGCCGCCGAGGGCGCGCGCGATGTCCGCGGCGACTGACGGTTTCTCGGCAATGATCAGGGCTTTGCTCATTGTGCATCCTTGCTTCGGAGGGCCGACCGATCGGTTTGCCAAAGGGCGCTTGTCGTCGCGCCGCAGGCTATCATCGGACGACCGAACGGGCCGCCAATCATAAGTGGCTGGCGCGAAACGGTGCAAGCCTGCCACCGGCGAGGTCCGAAAACATCGCACTGGACCGAGCCGTCACAGTGTGCCATCGCGACCGCGCACGCTTACCGGCGCGCGAAGCGGCCGTCGACCAGGCGCTCGATGCGGCCATCGAGTTCCAGCCCGAGCAGCAGCGCGCCGATCTCGCCTGCCGAGCGACCGGTCCGGCTGATCAACTGGTCGACGTCGACCGGGTCGAAGCCCATCGCGTCGAGCACTGCTGTGTGGCCGCGATCGTGAGAAGCATCGCGCCCGGCAGTCATGGCTTGCCGCGACCGGGCCGGCGAGCCGCGTACTTCTTCGGTGAACAGCGCGCCCGAGCCGCCGGGCGTTCGTCCGAAGGCATTCCCGAGCACGCCGCGCAACTCGACCAGCACGTCTTCAGCCGACTCCACGAGTTTTGCGCCATCGCGGATCAGTTGATGGCAGCCCTTGGAGAGCGGCGAATGAATCGACCCGGGGATGGCCATCACGTCGCGACCTGCTTCGGTGGCCTGTCGTGCAGTGATCAGGGAGCCCGACCGACGAGCCGCTTCGACGACCAGCGTGGCCAGGGTCAGCCCTGCGATGAGCCGGTTGCGGCGCGGAAAATTTTCGCGCCGCACCGGCGCGCCGAGCGCCAGCTCGGAGACGATCGCGCCGTGGCCGGCGATGGCACCGGCCAGGGCGCGGTGCGCCGCCGGATAAACGAGGTCGATGCCGGTGCCCATGACCGCCACCGTACCGGCTTGCGTGTCCAGTGCGCCGCGGTGGGCGGCCGCGTCGATGCCTTGCGCCAGGCCGCTGACGATGGTCAGGCCTGCATCACCGAGCGCACGCGCGAAATCCCTGGCGTGGGCGAGCCCGGAGTCAGTGGCATGGCGGCTGCCGACGATCGCGAGGGCGGGCCGCGCCAGGGCGTGCGGATCTCCGCGCACGAACAGCACAGGCGGCGGGTCGCTGATCTCGAGCAGGCGAGGCGGATAGTCCGGGTCATCGAAGGCAAGAAGGTGCTGGTTTTCGGCCTGGGCCCACTCGAGCGCTGCCTGCACTGCCGCATCGCGCCCCGGATCGGCGCCGAGCAAGGCTTGCGCGTGCGGCGCGTCGAGCGCGGCGGCAATCTTCGAATAGCCGGCAGCGAACACGTCCTCGGGCAGCCCGAAGGCTCCGAGCAGGCGCCGCACCGCTGCGGGCCCGACGCCGGGAGTCAGAACGAGTCGCAGCCATTGCGCGCGGCTCTCGCGCGCAGCGTCAGGAAGGGGCATCGGAGTCGCCGGGATTGCGGCGTTCTCGCCGCTGTAGCCGAACTGATTTCTACGGGTTGGCGACGTCGTCGCCCACCGAGATCGCCTGGGAGGCCTGCATCACCAGACCGTAGGCGATCTTATCGAATACCCGGAACACGAGGAGATGTCCGACGGATTCGTCCGGAAGTCTGATGTCCTGCCTGGTTTCCCGATCCTTGATCGTGCGCCCGCGCTGCCGGATCGCCAGCACGTTGCCGATCCGGACTCCATCGGCGCCGCCCACGTTGACTGCGACCACGCTGTTGCGCCCGGCCTGGGCAACTCCCCGATACACCGAAACGATGCGCCCGGCAACTTCGGTGTCGGGCGGTCGCGGCGCGTAACTCGTAACCTTCGGGGCCTCGGCCGGCACCAACCGGTCCCCCACGCCGATCTCTTCGTTCATTGCCGTGATCCGCAGCGAAGCCGGATCGCCGGAGCGCTCGAGCCGCGCGGTGCCAACGAACAACGCCTCCCAGGCGATCGGCTTGCGCGTCTCGGGGTCGAGAAGGGGCCGTGCCTGGCGATAGATATGCCAGTTGCGCACGCTCTCGTCGGCGATGCCGCGTACATAGGCGAGGTCGCCACGCCCCAGGTAGACCCGTCCGTCCTGCGTCGCCACGATCCGCGGATCGTCGGCCATCCCCTTTTCCTCGACGACCAGCGGCCGGTTCACGAACGCCTGGATGGCGGCCGAGTTGATCGTCGGCAGGGGGACGCGTGCCAGCGCTTCGATGCGCACCCGCGGCTCCATCTTCTCGACCGGAAGGCCGGCGTCGACCCCGCTCGCCGCGCCGCCCGAGGCGCCCGAGCCGATCAGGCGCGACAGTCGCAGCCGCGGAGTAGCGCCGGAGCGATCGAGCACGACGATGTCGCCCGGAAAGATCAGATGCGGGTTACGGATCTGCTCGCGATTCAGGTTCCAGATTTCCGGCCAGCGCCAGGGCTTGCTGAGGAAGCGCCCGGCGATGTCCCAGAGCGTATCGCCCTTCACCACCACGTGGCGTTGCGGGGCATCCGTCGCGAGTTCGAGCGGTTGTGCGCAAATAGCCACCGGGACGGTGAGCATAAGTACGAGTGCGAGTGTTCGCGTGATAAAGTTTGTCATGGAGCAAAGGTGCCTGTTCGGCCGATTCTGAAGTGATCGAACCGTCGCCACAAGGAAAGCCGCCCCTTGGATCTTACCGGCGGTGGTTATTCGCCGATGGCCGTACTTTCAATTCTTAAATATCCCGATCCCCGCTTGCATCGCGTCGCCGAACCGGTCCGCGAGGTCGACAATCGCGTGCGCGAACTGATCCGCGACATGGCCGACACCATGTACGACGCGCCGGGCGTCGGCCTGGCCGCCACTCAGGTCGATGTGCATCAGCGGGTAGTCGTGATCGACGTCTCCGAGGCGAAAGACGATCTGCAGGTCTACATCAACCCGGAGATCCTTTCCCGAAGCGAAGACTGCAAGATCTACGAAGAAGGCTGCCTGTCGGTGCCCGGTGTCTACGATGAAGTCGAGCGCCCGGACCGGGTTACGGTTCGCGCACTCGATGAGCACGGCCAGCCGTTCACCGTCGATGCCGACGGACTGCTTGCGGTGTGCATCCAGCACGAGATCGATCATCTGAACGGGCGCGTATTCGTCCAGTACCTTTCGCGGCTCAAGCAAAGCCGCATCCGCAGCCGGATGCTGAAGGCGGAACGGGAAGTGGCTTGATCAGCGTCGCCGGCGCCTGATCGCGCGATGCTGCGACTCGCTTTTGCCGGCACTCCGGATTTCGCCACCTGCGTGCTAGACGCCCTGGTCGCCGCCGGCCATCAACTCGTGCGCGTCCTGACCCGGCCTGATCGCCCCGCCGGCCGGGGCCGCGCGCTCGTGGCCAGCCCTGTAAAGCAGAGGGCGCTATCGCTCGGGCTGGAGGTCTGGCAGCCCGACTCGCTGCGTGATCCGGCCGCCCGGGAGCGGCTCGCCGCCGATCGGCTCGACGCGATGGTCGTTGCCGCCTACGGGTTGATCCTGCCTGTGTCGGTGCTTTCGATTCCGCGTTTCGGCTGCCTGAACGTGCACGCGTCGCTGCTGCCCCGCTGGCGCGGCGCCGCGCCGATTCAGCGCGCCATCGAGGCCGGCGACGACGAGACCGGCGTCTCGATCATGCTGATGGACGCCGGGCTCGATACCGGGCCGGTTCTCTCGAAGCTGCGCACCCCGATCTTCGCGCACGACACCGGCGGCACGCTTCAGGAGCGGCTCGCGACGCTCGGGGCCCGGGCGCTCGTCGATGCGCTGGCCGCGCTCGAGCAAGGCGAACTGCGCGCCACCCCGCAACCGGATGGCGGCGCCACCTATGCGCACAAGCTGAGCCGCAGCGATGCGCAACTCGATTTCGCCGCGCCGGCGCGCGTCCTGGTCGATCGCATCCGGGCCTTCGACCCGGTGCCGGGTGCCAGCGCGCTACTCGAGCGCCCCGAGCCGGTGCCGATCAAGCTGTGGCGAGCGTGTGCGATCGGCGATTCTCGAGACTCCGCGTCGCCAGGCGCCGGCGCCGCGCTGGGCGCCAACCGACCGGCGGGCACTGTGCTGCGCGCCGATGACCAGGGTTTGCTCATCGCCTGCGATGGCGGCGCCATCGCCGCCATCGAGCTGCAAAAACCCGGCGGGCGCAGACTCGCGTGCGAGCAGTTCCTGCGTGGTTTTCCGATCGCAGCCGGCGAGCGCTTCATGTCGCCGGCCACGAACTGAAGCCCGTCCCGGTCCCGCTGCCGCAGCGGCGCTGGCGGGCCGCCGCTTGCAGTTCGCCCGATGCGTCCCGATATTCGGTACTCGAGCTTGCCATCCGAGGAGATTCAAGCACATGTTCAACTGGATGAAGACTGCGGTCCTGATGGCCGGGATCGTGGCCCTGTTCGGTGCCATCGGCGCCGTGATCGGCGGCCGCCAAGGGATGGTGATCGCGCTGGGCTTTGCGATGGTGGGCAACTTCTTCGCCTACTGGTTCTCCGACACGATGGTTCTGAAGATGTACAACGCGAAGGAGGTCGACGAGACAAGCGCACCCCAGTTCTACCGGATGATTGCGGAATTGGCGCAGCGCGCCGGCCTGCCGATGCCGCGCGTGTATCTCATCGAGGAAGACGCGCCGAACGCCTTTGCCACCGGCCGCAATCCGCAGCACGCGGCGGTGGCCGCCACGACCGGCATTCTGCGCGTGCTGAACGAGCGAGAGCTGCGCGGCGTGATGGCGCATGAACTGACCCATGTGAAGCACCGCGACATCCTCATATCGACGATTTCTGCCACGATGGCCGGCGCGATTTCGGCGCTCGCCAACTTCGCCATGTTCTTCGGCGGACGTGACAGCAACGGTCAGCGCTCGAATCCGATCGCGTCGATCGCGGTCGCGCTGCTCGCGCCGCTCGCGGCCATGGTGATCCAGATGGCGATCTCGCGCACGCGCGAGTTCGATGCCGACCGCGGCGGCGCGGAAATTTCCGGCGATCCGGCCGCGCTTGCGTCGGCGCTCGAGAAGATCCAGCGCTACGCGCAGGGCACGCCGATGGAGGTCACCGAGCGCCATCCCGAAACCGCCCAGATGCTGATCATGAACCCGCTCTCCGGCGGCGGTTTGCGCGGGCTCTTCTCCACGCACCCGGACACCGCCGAAAGGGTTCGGCGCCTGCTCGCGATGGTTGGCCGTTCCGGCGGCGCCTGATCACCGAAATGTCCGAGCGCGCGCCGCTGTCGCGTGAAATTGCGCTGGCGGCCGCAGCGCTCTGCGCTCTGCGCGCCGGTCGCGCCTTGCCGG
>CAJDTU010000055.1_pt1 | contig 38838 bp, 36 predicted proteins | sample 7389901 | NCBI WGS metagenome assembly CAJDTU01 (sample SAMEA7055649, study PRJEB34461) | soil metagenome | biome: terrestrial ecosystem; feature: Peninsula; material: soil | place: Antarctica | collected 2016
GGCGACGACTGCACGTTCTGATCCGAAACGCCCGCAGCGCCGACTCGCCTCGTCACGCAATAGCGGCGAATAACCGCGCTTCTACGTCGTCGGCAACACTGCGTGAAGCTGCTTCAGTTTCGAACCATCAACACGGTGCTGAGCAACTGTGCGGGGGGTGTCCGGTAACGGACCTCCCTACCGCGATCAACACTTACCCAGTAAGGTGTGCGCATGCGAGAACGAAACACTGCACCAGCAGGCACACGCAGGTGTAGAAATTCTTCGTGACCTTCGAAGTTTGGGTCTCATCGACTCGACCTTTGGCGCTGACCGCGCCCGAAGCAGTGGCGCGTTCAGACGACCCGGACGTGTATGTCAAGACCTGATCTGGCCTTCAGCGAGGTTGTCAATGGCATGCCGCGCGGCGAGAGCCAGGCCATACGAGTCCTTACGGCGAGCTTCAAGCCGGGCGATCAAACGGTCTTTCACACCCATCGATCGGCTGTCACTGTGTACATTTTGGAGGGCGCATTCACCTTAGAACTCGAAGGCAGAGCGCCGGTCGTCGTCAAGGCCGGACAAGCGCTTGTAGAGCCACCGAACGTAAGAATGACAGGCTACAACCGAAGCTCGTCAGAGGCGTTGCATCTAGTGATCTTCTACGTGAGCGAGCCAGATACACCGTTTCTAGATCCATTGCACTGACGCTCGTCGCACTCGAAGCAGCAGCCTCTTGCACGTCCAGCGCAGGGGCCACTCGGGGTTCCCGCGCGCGGTCAGACCAACCAAGGCGGACAGATCGGGCACCAGAGTCGGGTCTTTGTGCGTTGCGGATTTGCGCCCGCCGCGCTACGACGTGTGGAAGCGGGCGCCGCCAACGGCGGGCCCGCTTTTATTCACGACGACTTATGTGATCGGCGCATCGGTGGACGCAGCGGCGCCACGGGCGATTCGCGCCCGAGCCTTGTCACGTGCACGAATGCGGGCGGCGGTGACCACGCCGAAAGCGGCGATGGTGAGCAAAACTCCAGATTTAACGATAAGCATTGTTTTCTCTCTAATTGTTGACGGAGCGAATAAGGCACTCCGTGTGCGGGCAAAACAGGCGATAGGCCATTTGCTGCACCGCACAATATGGTTTCACCTTACGCTTTTGCACCATGCACGTCAACATAGAAGTCGCCTAATTCATACAGTCCAGGGTCTGTCGAATTGGCGGCCGCGGCCGCGGTGACAATGACGCCACTCTGGATCGCGCCAGCCCGCGAGCAATGTGCAGCGTTGCTACATCGGTCTCTCGCAGAGCCACCTTGCACCTTGCCACGAGCGGAGCATGCCGTGTTTCTACGGCGCGATTTGCGGCAGTGGGTCGATCGCTGCGCAAACCGTTCGACGACGTAAGTCATATCCGATGCGATAGGACGACGAATTAGAAAAGTACGCCATCCATATCGCTTGCGTACAGGTTCATCGGAGCGGGCAACCGGGGATATCCAGCTCCCAGCCCCCACACCACCCATCGTGCGGGTCCGCAATGAGCGGTTCAACAAGTTGGCTCGCTTGCGCGCCGAATTGGCGAGCCATTGAAGACGCACAGGCGGGCGGCAGAAGACAAACACCCGAGTGCACCCGATGGTCCTCCGGGACTCGATCGAGGTTCAGGCACGACTCGAGCACGGCGTTGCTGGCGCGTACCGCCTCGGATCGACCGGCACGAACATCCGTAAAAACATGCGTGTCGAGCAAAATACGCGTCAGGCGTAATCCTCGAAGCACCCGGAGTCGCGTCGAAATCCGGGTCAATGGACACGAACTGGCCGTTGCCCGAACCTGCCTCGCAGCGCCGCTTCGGCCCTTCCAACGGTACCAGCTTCAGGAGCGGCTTGTTGTCGCTGGCGATGATGACCTCTTCTCCCATCATCGCCTTCTGGACCCGCTCGGAGAAGCGGCTCGTCACTTCGACGATATTGAAGGGGACATGGGGGAGCTTCCGAGCGCTAATAGCGGTCAATCTATGTGATGAATATGCCGTTGCTTCGACGTCGCTCAGCCGAAACAACGGCCGAGCGCGCGAGCGCCTCAGGGGCGGCGAAAGCGAGCGCCTCCGGTGCAGCGTAGGCGAGCCGGGCGTCGCAAGCGCGGCAGCGCGCCCGAGGCTCAGCGCCTCCGGAACCGGTAGATCGCCTGCGTTGCGCGCTGGCTCGGCAGCCAGTTCACCGGGTGCCCGTTGGCGAGGAACGCGCGTCCGGTAATGACGAGCCCCAATTGAGCGAGGAACTCCTCGAAATCGCGCACGGTCGACAGGTGCACGTTCGGCGTGTTGAACCACTCGTAGGGCATTTCGCGCGACACCGGCATGCGGCCCCTGAGGATCGACCAGGCGTGGTACCAGTGTCCGAAGTTCGGAAACGAGACGATCCCCTCGCCGCCGACCTCGCTCATCTCGCGCAGCACGCGTTCGGTTTGTTGCGTGACCTGGATGGCCATGGACAGCACGACCACATCGAACTGGCCGTGGCCGAACATGCCGAACCCGGCCTCGATATCCCGTTGGATCACATCGACGCCGCGCTGCACGCAAGACAGCACCGCCTCGTCGTTGATCTCGACGCCATAGCCGGTGCAGCCCTTGGCCGATTGCAGCCAGGCCATCAGCGACCCGTCGCCGCAGCCGAGGTCGAGCACGCGGGCGCCGGGCGCGATCCAGCGTCCGATCAACGCCAGGTCCGGCCGCAAATGCCGCCTGGCTCCTGCCGGCATCCGCGCCGATATCGGCACCCGCGCCCGCGCCTGCACCCGCACCCGCACCCGCACCCGTACTAGCACCACCTGCACCTGCGTCGACACCCGCACCCGCACCCTTGCACGCCGCGTCGATCCGGTCGAAATAGGCGGCCATCACGGTCATGTAGCGTGGGTCGTCGAGCAGGAAGGCGTCGTGACCATGCTGCGCGTCGACCTCGGCGTACGTGACCCGCCTGCGATTGGCGAGCAGCGCCTGCACCAGCTCGTGGCTGCGTTCGGGAGCGAAGCGCCAGTCGGTCGTGAACGAGACGATGAGAAAGTCAGCGCTTGCTGGCGACAGGGCCGCGGCAAGATCGCCGCCGTAGGCGAGCGCCGGATCGAAATAGTCGAGCGCACGCGTGATAAGCAAGTAAGTGTTGGCATCGAAGTACTTCGAGAACTTCTCCCCCTGGTGGCGCAGGTAGGACTCGATCTCGAACTCGATATCGTAGGTGAACCGGTAGTCGCTGCGCACGGGCATCAGTAGCGCAGCGCCGTCCGGCAGCGGCGCAGCGTCGGCGGCATCCGGCGCAACCGCTGCGATCCGTCGCAGGACGCGGCCGAACTTCTCGGCCATCACGTCGTCGGAAAGATAGGTGATGTGACCGATCATCCGTGCGACCTGCAGCCCGCGCGCCGGAACCACGCCGTAATCGTAGAAGCGCCCGCCATGGAAATCCGGATCGGTGATGATGGCGCGCCGCGCGACCTCGTTGAACGCGATGTTCTGCGTCGATAATTGGGGCGCCGTGGCCACTGCCACGCAGTGCGCAATTCGCTGCGGGTACAAAGTGGTCCAGGCGAGCGCCTGCATGCCGCCGAGGCTCCCGCCCATCACCGCGGCGAAGCGCTCGATGCCCAACGCGTCGGCGAGCCGCGCCTGGGCATGCACCCAATCCTCCACGGTGAGCACCGGAAAGTCGGGTCCATAAGGCCTTCCGGTGGCCGGGTCCGGACTCATCGGTCCGGTCGATCCGAAACAACTCCCGAGATTGTTCACGCCGATGACGAAGAAGCGCTCCGTATCGACCGGCTTGCCGGGTCCGACCATGTTGTCCCACCAGCCGATGCTGCCGGGATCGTCGTTGTAGAGCCCCGCAACGTGGTGGGAGGCGTTCAAGGCGTGGCAGATCAACACCGCGTTGGAGCGCGCGGCGTTCAATTCGCCGTAGGTTTCGTAGACGAGTTCGTAGCCCCCGATCGAGGCGCCATTGCGCAAGGCAAGGGGTGCGTGGAAGCGCATGCGCGCGGGAAGGACGTTACCGACGGAACCGGATGCCGACATCAGAAACGGGCGAACCTGAAACAGAAAACCCGACCAGCTTGCGATGCGGGTCGGGCTTCGGGAGGAGCGCCCGCCGCTTTAGCCGTACTTGTAACGCGCCCGCAAGCTGGTCCTCAAATCGGCGCGATGGGAGAATCGAACTTACTGGCATGAGCCGCGACTGTCAAATCCGTCCCGAGCCTCGTGAGCATCGCCCGCACGCGAAGCGGTTCGTCGGAAGCGAGCAAACGCTTGACCCGGGGCCCGAGTTTCGAAGCGTCGGCCCGCAGGATTTCGCGCTTGACCCGCAAAAGGCTCGCCGGGTGCATGGAGAACCGGGTGAGTCCCATGCCGAGCAACAGCCAGGTGGCCGCCCAGTCGCCGGCCATTTCGCCGCACACGACAACCGGTTTGCCGGCCCTGGCGGCGGAGGCGATCGTCATGGCGATCAGCCGCAGCACGGCTGGATGAAACGGGTCGTAGAGCGCCGCGACCTCGTGATCGGTGCGATCGATCGCCAGGGTGTACTGGGTGAGGTCGTTGGTGCCGATCGAAAGGAAGTCGAGCCGCCGCGCGAACAGAGACGCGCTCAGTGCTGCCGCCGGAACCTCGACCATGCCGCCCACCGGCATGTGCGGGTCGAAAGCAACATGGCGCTCGGCAAGTTGTACGCGCGCCCGAGCGATCTGGCGCAGCGCCTGCTCGATCTCATGCTCATGGGCGAGCATCGGGATCAACAGGCGCACCGGCCCGTGCGCCGAGGCGCGCAGGATGGCGCGCAACTGAGTGAGGAACACTTCCGGCACCGCGAGACAGTAGCGAATCGCACGCCGGCCCAGCGCGGGGTTCGGCGACTCAGCCACGGGCTCGAACAGCAGCTCCTTGTCGGCTCCGACGTCGAGCGTGCGGATCGTGACGGGGCGGCCTGCCATCGCGAGCACGGTCTCGCGATAAGCCTCATATTGCTCGTCTTCGCCGGGAAGGTTGCGGCGGTTCAGGAAGAGAAATTCGGAACGGAACAGTCCGACGCCTTCGGCGCCGGCCTCCAGGGCCGCGGCCGCCTCACCGGGCAGTTCGATGTTGGCATGCAACTCGACCGTTACGCCGTCGCGCGTGACGGCGCGCACGTGGGTCAACTCGCGAAGTCGTTCACGGTCGCGCTCGCTGGCGACGTGCCGCTGCCGGTATTCGGCGAGCACGGCCTCGTCGGGCGCAACGATGATCACGCCCGCTTCGCCGTCGAGAATCAGCCAGTCGTCGTCGCGGATCAACTGACTGGCGGAGCCGAGCCCGAGCACGACGGGAACATTCATGCTGCGGGCGAGGATCGCGGTGTGCGAGGTGGCACCGCCCAGATCGATGCCGAAGCCAAGCGCCGAGCGCAGTGACAGCATGTCGGCCGGTGAAATATCTTCGGCAATGAAGATCACAGGCTCCGAGGGCGCCGGGCCTCTGGCTCGCGAGCCCGAGAGTGCCCGAATCACACGATCTGCCACCTGCCGCACGTCGCGGCCGCGTTCGCTCAGGTACTCGTCCTCGAGTTCGGCGAACTGCGCAGCCAGATGCCCGGCTTGCTGCAGGAACGCCCATTCGGCGTTCCACAAATGCTCGCGGATCGCATCGCGCGCCATGTCCGTCAGCGCCGGATCGTCAAGAATCATGGCGTGGACATCGAGAAGAGCCCGGGCTTCGGTCGGTGCTTCCTCCGGCAGGCGCTCGGCAAGTTCGCCGAGTTCGGCCTTAACGGTGTCGATCGCAGCGTTCAGGCGTGCAAGTTCGCCTTCCGCCTGGGCTGGCTCCAGCCGATAGCGGGCCACATCGCGCTGGCGCGATTCGAGAATGCGCGCGCGCCCGATGACGATGCCTGCGCCGATCGCCGTGCCGTGCAGACTGAACATGGCGCGCTCACTCCTCCTCGAAACCCGAGTCGATCAACTCCTGCAGAGCCGTGACCGCCTCTTTCTCGTCGAGGCCGTCCGCCTCGATGCGCAGGGTGCTGCCTCGCGCGGCAGCAAGCATCATCACTCCCATGATGCTCTTGGCGTTGACCCGGCGCTCCTTTTTTGTGAGCCAGACCTCGGAGGAGAACTTAGAGGCCAGCGCGGTCAAGCGCGCTGAAGGGCGCGCATGCAGGCCAAGCCGGTTGACGACAACGGCTTCGCCCTGCGTCATCGCGGCTTCTCGTCTTCGCGCTGCGCCAGCCGGATCGCGCGCTGGCCGGCGGCGATCAATTCTTCGACCACTTCATCGACCGGGCGGCGGCGCTGGGTGATCGCCTTGAGCAACATGGGCAGATTGACGCCGGCCACCACGGCAACCTTCAGCGGTTCGGCCAGGCGCACCGCGATTCGCGACGGGGTGGAGCCGAAGCAGTCGGTGAACACGATCGCGCCGCTGCCGTCGTTGATCCGGGCGAGCAGTTCGCGCGCCGCGCTGAAGGCCGCTTCGGGATCCTCGTCGGGCACAACATCGAGCGCCGCCAGTTGCGGCGGCATGGCGCCGAAGATGTGTCGCGTGCAGCGGATCAGGGCGGTGCCAAGCGGCTCGTGCGAGACGACCAGGATTCCAATCATGACCGAAGCGCGGCTTCCTCGAGCGCGTCGGTGAACATCGCCGCCACATCGAAACCGGTCTGGTCGCGGATTTCCTGAAAGCAGGTCGGGCTGGTCACATTGATTTCGGTGATCGACTCGCCGATCAGGTCGAGACCGATCAGCAGCAGGCCTCGGGGCCAGAGCACCTTGGCGACCGCTTCGCCGATCGTGCGATCGGCCTGTGACAGTTCGCGAGCCACCCCGCGCCCGCCAGCGGCGAGATTGCCCCGGAACTCACCGTCCCGGGGGATGCGCGCAAGGCAATACGGCACGACCTTGCCTGCGATCAGGAGCACTCGCTTGTCGCCCTCGGTGATCTCGGGCAGAAAACGCTGCGCCATCACCGAGCGCGCACCGAATTCGTTCAAGGTTTCGATGATCACCGACAGGTTCGGGTCCCCGTGCTCAGCCCGGAAGATCGAGGTGCCGCCCATGCCATCGAGCAGCTTGAAGACGGCAACGCCCTCGTTGCGAACAAACTGGCGCAAGGCGTCGGCGCTGCGAGTGACGAGCATCGGCGCGGTGAACTGCGGGAATTCGGCGATCGACAGTTTTTCGTTGTGGTCCCGAATCGCACGCGGGTCATTGTAGACGCGCGCGCCCTCGCGCATGGCGTGTTCGAGCAGATACGTGGAGTAGACGTACTCCATGTCGAAGGGCGGATCCTTGCGCATCAGCGTGGCGTCGAAGGCGGCGACCGGCTCGTCGGTCTCCTCACCGAGCGCATACCAACTCGGCGCCTTGCCGGTCGGGTCGAGCAACTGCAGTTCACGCGAGCGCGCCATCGTGCGCTCGCGCGCCAGCGACAGTTCATGCTGCTGACATACAAAGATCCGATGATCGCGCCCGATCGCCTCGGCCATCATCGCGAAGGTGGAATCCTTGTAGGTCTGGATATGCTGCAGCGGATCGAGAATGATCAAAATTCGCATCGAGCCAATGTCCGTGCAGTCATCGAATCAGCGAATTGTAGCCCCGAAGACGTCGCGGCGCCCCTGGGAGGGCGCCGCGACACTGTCTCACGCGAGGCGCGGACAGAACGGTGGTCAACCGGCTGCGGCCGCCGCTGCTCCCGGCAGCGGGACATGCGAACCGGGGCTATGCGCAGGCACGTGCACCGGGCCGGGGCGCGCCGGAGTCCGTGATTGCGCGATACGCCGGACCGCTTCGTCGGGTGCGCCGGATTGCACGCGCTCGGCACGCGCAGGACGCCCGGCCAACAGGTTACAGGTCAAAGTGGCGACGTAGGGGATCGCCTGCAGCAGAAGGATAGCGATCCAGAGCGCCGATTCGATGTGGCCGGGCTTGCGGGTCAGCATCATCCCGATAGTGCTGACCAGAAGGCCGGTCAAGAGGAAGCTCTGCTCGCGCACGGCGCCCCATCGGCCGGCCCGCTTGGCAACGGTTCCCTTGCGGGTCACTTCGAACACGCTGCGCCGTTGCGCGAGGCCCGCGAATACGCCGCGAGCGATCGAATGCGACAGCGCCATGCTGGCAAGCGCCCCTCCGAAGATGTCGCGCAGCCCGCAATCGACGCGCCGCGAGTACAGAAGAGGCCCGAACAGCGCCTTTCCGGCAAAGAAGCCGAACAGAGGGATCATGAACAACATGATCGGCAGGGTGAACCACCTGGGCGAGGCAATGATGCCGACGGTCCACGCCATCGCAGCGAGTGCGAAGACGAGATGCAGCGCGTCGCCGAACCATGACAGCCAACCGGTGACGAAGTGAAAGCGCTGACCCTGCGTGAGATCGCCGGCGAGCAACAGCGAACGCCAGTGCGCCTTCAGGATCTGCATGGCACCGAGCGCCCAGCGCCGGCGTTGCTTTCCGAACGCTGCGAAATCGTCCGGCGTGAGTCCCTCGCCGAATACGCGATCGACGTAAACGGTCGACAGTCCGGCCTTCATCAGGCGAAGGCCGAGTTCGGCATCCTCGCAGATGCACCATTCCGACCAGCGGCCATGCTCGCGCAGCGCCTGGGCCCGGATCAGGGTCATCGTGCCGTGCTGGATGATTGCATCGCGCTCATTGCGATGGTGCATGCCGATCCGGAAAAAGCCCTCGTATTCAAAGTTCATCATCCGCCGAAACACCTGGTTGGCCCAGTCGCGGTGCGCCTGCGGCGCCTGCACGACGGCAACCTTCGTGTCCGCGAAATGGCCGACCAGCGCCCGCAGCCAGTCGGCCCGGACCACGTAGTCGGCATCGACCACACCGACGACCTCGGCGCCCGGGTCGGTCTGTTCGAGGGCGAAATTCAGCGCCCCCGCCTTGAACCCCGGCCAGCTTGGCAGGTGAAAGAAGCGGAATCGCTCGCCCAATTGGGCGATGTGCGCTTCGACCGGCTTCCAGAGGGCTTCGTCCTGCGTATTGTTGTCCACGACAATGACTTCGAAGTTCCGGTAATCGAGCGCTGCGAGGCTGTCGAGCGTGGCGATCACCATCTCCGGCGGTTCGTTGCAGCAGGCCAGGTGCACCGACACCAGTGGCTCGCGGCCGCCTTCAATGAGCGGCTTCGGTGCAAAGGAGCGCCGAAGGTTGCCGCGCCAGAACATCTCGGCGAATTCGAACCCATTGACCAGCAGGATCGCGACCATCGCCAGCAGCGCCGGCAACAGGAGCGCAAGCGACGCCCAGTCGAGCGCTCCAAGGTAGTAATCGAAGGGGATCGCGACCAGCCAGATCACGACCGAAACCGCCCCCTGGATCATCGCCGAGAAAAACAGGCGGCTTCGCTTGCGCCACGACGGAAAGGCGGCTGCGAACGCTGCGATCGGCGCCAGCGCAAACAGCGAGGCGAACAGCGCCTTGTCGAACCAGTTCGAATCACCCTGCACCGGGCCCTGCATGGCGAACTTCGGGGCGCGGTCGGCCGTCAGGAGACCCCAGTACGCTCCGGCTCGTCCCTCATTGCCCGCCTTCCAGGGCTGGTCGATTGCCTCCATCAGGAAGTAATCGGAGTCGTTCTGGCGTGCCAGAGCAAGGAAATCGCGGGTGAAAGTGGCCTGCGCGGCAGGCGTGGCGAAGGCGCCATCGATCCGGTCGCCGTGGCTGGGCCAGCCGATCTCGCCGATCACTACGTGGCGATTCGGAAAGCGCTCGCGAACCGCGTTGAGCCGCTGCATTGCGTAGTCGAGGGCCTGGTCGGCCGGCACGCCCTCCCAGTAAGGCAGCAAGTGCACCGTGATGAAATCGACGTGCCGCGCGAGTTCAGGGTAGCGCAGCCAGATATGCCACGGCTCGGCGGTCGAGACCGGGACGCGCAGCGCGCCACGCAGTTCATCGAGGTCGGCGATCAACTCGCGAGGTGTGAGATCGCCACGCAACAGGCTCTCGTTGCCGACGATCACGCGATCGATGCTGCTGCTCGCGTGCGCCGAGAGCTTGACGGCTTCGATTTCGCGCCGGTTGCTCGCCTCGCGTTTGTCGAGCCAGACGCCGGCGGTGACGCGCAAACCGTGTTTCTCGGCGAGCGAGGGCAACTCGGGCAACTCGCTCGAGCTGTAGGTCCGGATGCGCCGGGTGATCGTGGAGAGCAGCGCAAGGTCGGCATCGACCTGCTCGGCCGACGGAAAACGCCGATCGAGCGGGCTGTCCCAGCGCTGAAAGCCGTTATAGGCAAGCCCGGCGACCTGATCGGGTACGTCGGGGGTCGCGAGCGGCGGGTTCAGGTACTGCCAGACGGTGAAGTTCGCCAGGGCGACGAGCACTGCGAACGTGCTGCCCACGAGCCAGCGCCGCACTGTGCCTGTAGCTGCGTTGCGCACGCGCCAGCCGGCCGGCGTCCGCGGGCCCGCAGGCGCGTGCGCCGCGGCCTGCGAGCTCGGAGAAGGACGGCTATCCGGGATAGTCGGTACACTCGTACTCATCGTCAAACCTCACCGTGCAAGCAAGCGCGATGGCGCGCGGTCGTTGTCGGGGTACTGACGATATTTCGCCGCGCCACCCTTCTGAATGGAGGCTAGCGCAGCATTCGGGCGATCCGGGGGCAACACTATGCTCAACGAGGCCGCCCCGACCGCTTGGCACGCAAGGTTGTACCTTGTGCGACTTTGTACGCTGCGTTCCTGCGTGCGACACGCTCGCGAACCCGTGCGGCTAGCACTCGAAGCGCCACTTCCCGCTGCGCCGCCTCGACCATCCTTGTTTCGAATGTCCATTCAGGCCTTTTCGTCAGCCGTTCGCACACACCGATCCCTTGCGATCCTGACCACGACGATCGTCGCCGCGCTGGCCGCGATCGCGGGCCTGGCCGCGTCGGGGCGGCCGCAGCAGATTGCCGAGGCGCCGGTCGAGCGGATCGAGTGCCTGTCGTATGCGCCGTTTCGCGATCCGGCCGATACACCGTTCGACCTCACCGCCCGGGTCTCTCGCGAACGAGTCGAAGCAGACCTGAAGATCCTGTCGCAACGCACCGATTGCGTGCGCACCTATTCGATCGATCGGGGACTCGATATCGTGCCCGAGGTGGCGGCTTCACTTGGCATGAAGGTGATGCTCGGCGCATGGCTCAGCCGTGACCGGCTGGCTAACGCGCTCGAGCTCGACGACGCAATTGCGCTGGCGCGCCAGTACCGGGGCACCGTGCGCGCGCTGGTCGTGGGCAACGAGGTGATGCTGCGCCGCGAATTGCCCGAGATCGAGCTCGCGCAGGCCCTGCAGCGCGCCCGCGACCAGGCTGGTGTGCCGGTGACCTACGCCGACGTCTGGGAGTTCTGGCTGCGGCATCGCCAGTTGGCGGCCTCGGTGGATTTCATCACCGTGCACATCCTGCCGTACTGGGAGGACGAACCTGTCGGAATCGACGGCGCGGTGGCGCACGTACACGACATCTATCGGCGTATGCAGGCACAGTTCCCCGGCCGCGAACTGCTCATCGGTGAAACCGGCTGGCCCAGTGCCGGGCGTGCGCGGCTCGCTGCACAACCCGGGAGGGTCGAACAGGCGCGATTCATGCGTGAGTTTGTCGCGATGGCGCAGGCCGAGCACATCCCGTACAACCTGATCGAAGCTTTCGACCAGCCCTGGAAGCGCCGGCTCGAAGGCGCCATGGGCGGCCATTGGGGCGTCTTCGACAGCGCAGGCCAGGCAAAGTTTCCGTGGCACGGGCCCCTGGCCGCCGACCCCGGCTGGCGCGCGGGCCTGTGGACCGGCGGGGTGGGCACGCTGGGATTCGGGCTCGTCACGTTCGCCCTGCGCCGACGCCGGGCACACGCACGCGCGGGCACGCTGAAACCTGGCGCGTCGGACTTCCTCGAAGCGGCGGCATCGATCCTTGCGGGTGCAGCGATCGGCGTACTGATTTTCGCCCAATGGCGCTACCTGCAGGCATGGAGCCGCGACGCGATCGAGTGGCTCGCAACGGCGCCCTTCCTGCTCGCCACCGCTCCGCTTGCGTGGCTGGGTCTGCATCGCGCGCTAGGGCAGTCGTCCGGGGAAGACTCTTCTCGCGGCGCCGCCGTGGCGCCGCGTTGGCTCGATCCGCTGCGAATGATGTTTCTGTTCGGCGCCGCCGTGAACGTGGTGCTGCTGGGATTCGATTCCCGCTATCGTGGCTTTCCGGTCGTTTTCTTCCTCGCGCCCGCCGCTGTCGAATTCGTTCGGATCCTGGCCGGGCAGGCCGCAAAGGTGTCGGAGGAAACCCGGCTGCTCGCGATGATCGTCGCAATCGGCGCCGCCTGCGTATTTTTGAACGAGCGCCCGGTCAACCACGAGGCACTCGGATACGCCGCCCTGATGCTCGGCTACGCGCTCGCGCGGACCGACGGCCGGCCACTGCGCACCAGCGCGAGGGCACCGAGCAGTACGGCGATCGCCGACGGCTCGTAGCTGTACAGGATCAGACCCAAGGCGCCGACCACCAGGGCAAGCTGGCCAAGCAAACGACCTGAGGTCGCGAACGCCAGCACCCCGAGGCCCAGCGCAAGCCAACCGATACGCTGGTGCAGGAAGCTCATGACCAGCGCGGTGCGCGCTGCGCACCAACCCTGCCAGGGCTGCGGGTCGCAGAAATGAGCCACGGCCGCCGGCTCGACCACCCAGTGGCGCAGGACCATCGCGATGGCGAGCGCCAGCAACGTGGGCAGGGCCACCGCGACGGCACGGCGCAGCCGAGGGCGAAGCCGTCGGGCGGCGCGTGGGGAAGAGCTCGGAAGGTCCATGGCGTGGCGAATTCTACGCAAGCGCGCTGTTATTTGAGCAATTGTGGCCAAGCCGTTTGCCCACCGGGTAAACCAAGGCGCAGGCGACCGCCGCCAACGTGGACTGGAACGCGAGTCGGCCAATTGGCCGAGCCTGGCCTGCACGTAGCCAGCGGGCCGCGTGCTAGACTCTTTTTCACTATGTCGAAGCACACCCCGCAGGCGTTGATCGCCGATCTGCAGGCCCGTTTGTCCGCGTTGTTGCGCAACAGCCCGGCAGGCGATCTCGAAAGAAACCTGCGCGCAACACTTGGTCAGACTTTCCAGAAGCTGGACCTCGTCACGCGCGATGAATTCGACGCACAACTCGAACGGCTGGCCCGTTTGCAGGAGCGGGTCACGCAACTCGAAGACGCGCTCGAACAGAACAAGCGCAGCGAGCGCTGATCCGCCGGCCGGCACGCCGGCACGGAGGATCCGATGTCATTGGCAGTCGTGCGCAGCCGCGCACTGATCGGTATGGCCGCGCCGCCGGTCAGCGTCGAAGTCCATGTCGGAAATGGCTTGCCGGCCTTCCACATCGTCGGGCTTCCCGAAGCCGAGGTGCGCGAGAGCCGCGAGCGGGTGCGCGCCGCACTGCTGCACGCCGGCTTCGACTTCCCGAATCGCCGGCTCACCGTAAATCTTGCGCCCGCCGATCTGCCCAAGGAATCGGGGCGCTTCGATCTGCCGATCGCATTGGGCATTCTGGCCGCCAGCGGCCAGCTTCCGCTCGAGTCACTGGTCGGCACTGAATTCGTCGGCGAACTCTCGCTTACGGGCGCCATCCGGCCGATTCGCGGGGCGCTCGCCATGGCCGCGGCCGTGGTGAGGGATTCCGGCGCGACAAGCCTGGTGCTGCCCTCGGGCAACGCCGCTGAGGCATCCCTGATTACCGGGTTGCACATCCGGGCGGCGCAGGCGCTTGCGGGCCTGGTTGCACAATTGCGCGGCGAAGCACCCGACGAAGCGGTCGTGCCTGGCGAAGTCCTCGGATCGACCATTCCGGCTACCCCTGGCGCCCGCGATCCGGCAAGCCGGCAGTTCGTCGGCGCCACGGTTGCCGCCGACGGCCGCGCCGGCTGCGATTTCATCGAGGTCAAAGGCCACCGTGCCGCCAAGCGCGCGCTCGAAATCGCCGCCGCAGGCCGTCACAGCGTCCTGATGCTCGGTCCACCGGGCGCCGGCAAATCGCTCCTTGCCGCGCGCCTGCCCTCGATCCTGCCGACCATGTCCGGCGATGAAGCGCTGGAAGCGGCGTCGGTGGCGAGCCTGGCGGGCCGGTTTACGCCGGAATCATGGGGCAGGCGGCCATTTCGTGCCCCGCACCACAGTGCCTCGACCGCCGCGCTGGTCGGCGGCGGCTCGAACCCGCGCCCGGGCGAGATCAGTTTGTCGCACCGCGGCGTGCTGTTCCTCGACGAGCTTCCCGAGTTCGCTGCAAGCGCGCTCGAGGCGTTGCGCGAGCCACTCGAGACCGGCCGCATCGCCTTGTCGCGGGCCGCGCGCCAGATCGAGCTGCCTGCCGACTTCCAACTGGTGGCGGCGATGAATCCCTGTCCGTGCGGCTATCTCGGCGAAGACCGATGCCGTTGCACGACCGAGCAGGTGTTGCGTTATCAACGCCGGCTCTCCGGGCCGCTTCTGGACCGGATCGACATCCAGTTGCAAATTCGCGCCGTCGACGAGCGAGTGCTGGCAGCGCCGGCCGATGGCGAATCGAGCGCGGTGATCGCGGATCGGGTTGCACAGGCCTGGGCGCGCCAGCACGCTCGACAGGCGATGCCGAATGCCGCACTCGGCCCGTCCGGAATCGACCGTCACTGCCCACTCGCCGCCGAGGCGCTCGCCCTGCTGCACGCAGCCTCGCGCCGCTTGCGCTGGTCCTCGCGCGCGCTGCATCGCGTGCAGCGTCTGGCACGCACGATCGCCGATCTGGCCGGGCGCGAACAAATCATCCCGGCCGACGTCGGCGAGGCCGTCGGCTACCGGCGCGGACTTGCGGCGCCAGCTTCGCTATCATCGAGCTTCGTGTGAACCGAACCGGGAACTGCCAGACAATGAGCCAGCCCAACTCTCGAGCGCCGATTTCCGGCTTGCCGCTGGCCGGCCTGAGCGTGATCGAACTGCATGCGATCGGCCCGGTGCCGTTCGCCGGCCAGTTGCTGCGCACACTCGGCGCCGACGTGGTTCGCGTCTCGCCGCCCGATGATCCCCGGCTGGGGGTCGCGGTAAGACCGAAGCACGACCTGCTGAACACAGGCAAGACCGTGCTGCGGCTCGACCTGAAGCGCTCCGAAGGACTCCACGCACTGCGCGAAAGGCTTGCCAACGCCGATATCCTCATCGAAGGCTTTCGCCCGGGCGTCCTGGAGCGGCTTGGGCTCGCCCCGACAGACTTGCTGGCCCGGTATCCGCGACTCGTTATCGGAAGGCTGTCCGGTTGGGGCAGCGCCGGAGCGCTGGCGCCACGTGCCGGCCACGACATCAACTACCTGGCGATCAGCGGCGCCCTGAACGCGATTGGCCCCGCGGCGCGTCCGGTGCCACCGCTCAACCTGGTCGCGGACTTCGGTGGCGGTGCGATGCATCTGGCGGTCGGTGTGCTCGCGCGCCTGATCCAGCGCGGCATTCACGGCCGCGGCGGCGTTGTGGACACGAGCATCCTGGCGGGCACCGTCGGGCTTACCCCGATGTTCCATGGTCTGATTGCCGACGGTGCCTGGACTCTTGCGCGCGAGGCAAACCTTCTTGACGGAGCCGCGCCCTTTTATCGGGTGTATCGCTGTGCCGATGATCGCTTCGTTGCAGTCGGCGCACTGGAGCCCAAGTTTTACCGCGAGCTGCTCGAGGTCGTCGGGCTGAAGGGCGAGGTCGATCCCGCCACGCAGTACCAACCCGCGACCTGGGCCGCTACGGCGGCGCGTTTCGACGAGCGCTTTGCCGAGAAGCCGCGCGACGAATGGGCGCGGCTCGCCGAGCCACGCGATGCCTGTCTGTCTCCGGTGCTCGACTTTGACGAAGCGACCCGTTACCCGCACAGCCTGGCAAACGGGCTGTTCGCGGCTGAACCGTTTGCGCAACCGGGCGCGATGCTGAACTTTCAGGAACCCGGCTGATACGTTGGGCCGCCTTGCCCGGGCGCGCTCAGTCGGTGAGACGGAAGCCGTCGAGGAACTGCTGCGCCTGTACGCGATCGGGCGCCGGCCCCACTACCACCGCCTGCCAGGCACGACCGTTGCGTGCGGTGAAGACAGCGTGCAACTCCACCGGGCGCCCGCCGGATTGTCCCACGGCATCGATTCGCCAGCCTGGCGCTGTGCCGGTCAGGCGGTCGCTGATGTCGACCACCGGCACGTTCATCGCCCGCGCCTCGGTTTCGCGCCCGCCGATGTTGCGCACCATCGCCGTGCGCATTGCCCCGATCGCCCGCTCGCGCACCGCCTCCGAAGCATCAGGCAACTCGGCCGCGGCGACGGTAAAGGCGACATCGCCCACCTGCGCGCCCTGCATGGTCATTGAAACTTTCATCCCGTCCAGATCGATCGGTCGCGTCATCTGCGAGGGCTTGCCCGGCAGCATCACCCGATAGTGATCGTCGCCGCCGCGAATTTCGCGCCAGTTGTACTCGGGCGAGCAACCGGCGGCCAGGACAGCGCCGCCGACCAGAGCGTCGAGCAGCGAGCGACGCGCCCGGGAGAAAGGCCGGGGCGTTCGGAACGACGAGAATGCAGAAACCCGGTTCATCAGCTAATGTTAGCAACTGAGACCGTCTCAGCGAGGTAAGAAAATGATCTACGAGTTCAAGTCCAGAGTAACCGGAACGGTCGTCATGACGAAATCGGCCGCCGAATGGATTCTGGCAGTGATCGGCAAGAAACCCGGTCCGACCGGGATCATCACCGTGGCGCAGATGCCGGCCGCGATCGAAGCCCTGCGCCATGCGGTCGAGTTGGAAAAGCAGGCCGTGCGCGAGGCGCGCCGCGACTCTGCACATCAGGCACCCGGCGACCGGAGCAACAAGAGCGACCACGATGACAACTCGGCGGCTACGGTCACGCACGGGCAACGCGCGTGGCCCTTCATCGAAATGCTGGTGGCCGCCCACAAGGGCGAGCGCGACGTCACCTGGGGGGTCTGAAGGCCGGGCTTGCCGCTTGCCCCGGCCTTCACCTGCTTATGGAGCGTTCCCATGGATACTGGTGTCGTCGTCAGGTTTTCACCCAAGGACGAATTCGAGTTGCACCCCGCCACTGCGGCCGAGCCCGATGAAGCGCGTCGCTGGTTCGACGAACAGTTCCTTGCATTGAGCGCTGGGCCGCTGCGCGAATCCGACAAGGTGCTGGTCGCCGACAAGGCGCTCGCAGTCGCGATGGCCGCCGGGCCCGGAATGTTCCTCAACGACGATGTCTGGACCGAGCGCTACGGCGCCAGCGTGCTCGGCGCGCTCGATCGTCCGCTGGTGCGCGTGGATGTCGAATCGAAGACGATGACGTACTGAGCCGAACGGATGAGCGGTCGGGTCAGGTGTTGAAGTCCGTGCCGCTCGTCACTTCGCGCACGTAGCCAGCGCGAATCACGAAGTCGCCAAAGTGCTCGTCATCGATGCGCTCGCTGGCGAAGCGCCCGATGATACCGTCCAGTTCCTGCAGGATCCTCTGCTCGCCAATGTTCTCGAGATACATGCGGTTCAGTCGCTGACCGTGCGCACCGCCACCCAGGTACATATTGTATTTTCCGGGGGCGCGCCCGGTGAACGCAATTTCCGCCACATATGGCCGCGCGCACCCGTTCGGGCAACCTGTCATGCGCATAACGATGGGTTCGCCGGCAACGCCATGGCGTTCGAGCAGCGACTCGACACTCGTGACCAGACCGGGCAGATAGCGCTCGCTTTCGGCCATCGCCAGACCGCAGGTCGGAAATCCCACGCAGGCCATCGAGTTCAGACGCAGTCTGCTTGCGCCGTTCGAATGATCGAGCCCATGCTCCTCGAGCAACCGTGAAATCTGCGCTCGGCCTTGTTCCGCCACGTTCGCGATGATCAGGTTCTGGTTCGGCGTGACGCGAAATTCGCCCGCATGAACGCGTGCGATCTCGCGAAGGCCGGTCATCGAGCGGGTCTGTTCGAGATCTGCAACCCGGCCGTTCTCGACGAACAGCGTGTAGTGCCACGCACCGTCCGAACCCCGGGTCCAGCCATAGTCGTCGCCACTTGTCGTGAATACGAAATCGCGCGACTTCTCCAGCGCGAAACCCAGGCGTTCCTCGAGTTCACGCCTGAACCAGTCGAGCCCCTTGTCGTCGATCGTGTATTTGAAGCGCGCCCTGCTCCGGTCGACGCGATTGCCGAAGTCGCGCTGGATTGTCACGATGGTTTTCGCGACATCGAGCAGCTTGTCCTTCGCAAAGTACCCGAGCAGGTCGCCCAGCCGCGGGTAGGTCTGGGGCGCCCGGTCGGTGCGTCCCATGCCGCCGCCAACGGCAAGGTTGAATCCCGACAAGTTTTCTCCGTCGGCGATTGCGATCAAGCCCGCGTCCTGCGTGTAGACGTCGATGTCGTTGAGCGGCGGAATCGCAAAACCGAATTTGAACTTGCGTGGCAGGTAGGTCGGCCCGTACATCGGTTCCTCGGGGGCCGAGCCCATTTTTTTTTCCCCATCGAGCCAGATCTCGTGATAAGCCCGCTGCTCGGGGATCACATGGTTCGAGGTTCGCCGGGCCAGTTCGTAGACTTCTCGATGCAGCGCAGACACATGAGGGTTGACCGACGACATGATGCCGCGAGTGTCGTCGCCGCAGGCGGCAATGGTGTCGAGCAGCACTTCGTTCAAACCCTGAATCGTCTGCTTGATATGGTGCTTGAGCACGCCATGAAACTGGAATGTCTGCCGCGTCGTGAGCCGCAGCGTCGAATTGCCGTGGATCAGTGCGAGTTCGGACAACTTCAGCCACTGGGCAGGACTGCAGACTCCGCCCGCCAGCCGGACGCGAATCATGAACTGGTACGCCGGCTCCAATTTCTGGCGCCGCCGCTCTTCGCGCAGGTCGCGATCGTCCTGCTGATAGATGCCATGGAACTTCATCAGCTTGGTGTCGTTTCCTTCAACCGCACCGGTGATGGCCGTGGCCATGCTGTTGGCGATCGTGCCGCGCAGGAAGTTGCTCTGCGCTTTCATTGTCTCATCGGGGTGCAATTTCTCGAGGGGTTGTGAGATGTCGGCGCTGCGGTCGACTTCAGCGCTTCCGGAAATTTCAGTTTCAATGGACATGTAAACCTCAGTAAACATCTCGTTGGTAACGCCCCGCCGCCTGCAACTCGCGCAAGTACGCTTCTGCGTCTTCCTGACCGCGGCCCCGTTGATCTGCGATGACCCACGCGAGCGCGGCATGGACGTCATGCGCCATGTGCTCCGCATCGCCGCAGACATAGAGGTGAGCGCCGTCTTCGATCCAGCTGAACAACTCCCCGGCTCGCTCGACGAGCCTGTGCTGGACATAGACCTTCTGCCGCTGGTCTCGCGAGAAGGCGAGGTCCACGCGCGTCAGCGCCTTGCTGCGATGCCACTCCTGCCACTCGGCCTGATAGAGGAAATCGGTGCGGAAATTGCGTTCCCCGAAGAACAGCCAGCTCTTGCCTTGCTCCCCCAGCGCTTCGCGGTGCTGCATGAAGGCCCGGTAAGGTGCGACGCCTGTTCCAGCGCCGATCATGATGATTGGTGCGTCGCCGTCTTTCGGCAGACGAAAGCTGTCGTTGCGTTGCACGTAGACCGGTGCGCTGTCATCAATCGTCACCCGATCGATGAGGTGCACCGATGCGACGCCTTGCCGATCGCGGTCATGCAGGCGGTATTGCACCGGCGCGACGCAGATATGTACCTCTGTGGAAACGAAATCGGCGCTCGAAGCGATCGAGTACAGGCGCGGCTGCAAGCCGCGAAGCGCCTGGACGAAATCCTGTGGCGAGATGCCGGGTGACGGACTCGCCCTGACGAGATCGATGATCTGGTTGCCGGCCATGAAGATCGCAAGCTCCGCCCGGCTTTTGGTCGCCAATTCAACGAGGCGCTTGTCGCCTGACAGCTTTGCCCAGGTCTCGATAAAGCGGGGCGTGAGGGCAGTGATTTCGAACTGGGACGCCAAAGCCGTGCCGATCGGGGCCTCACCGCCGCCGCGCGCGACCACCTTTTCCGACTCCGACCAACCGAACAAGCCAAGAAGCTCGCTGACCAGCGCCGGGTCGTTCTGCGGAACGATCCCCAGCGCATCGCCCGGCACGTATTCAAGCTCCGCGCCCTCGAGCGAGAATTCGAGGTGCCGGGTGGCTTTGGAGGAACCGCGGCCGGTCAGGCAAATGCTTTCGAGCACGCGGGCGATGAACGGATGACTCTTGCCGTACGGACGCGCTGCGGGCTTCCGGATGGCGGGCGTCGCCGAATCCACGTCCGCCAAGCCCGCACCCGCAGCGCAATCGGGCCCGGAGGCGGGATCGCCCTGCACCCGGGCCAGCGCGAGATCCGCCCAACCGAAGGCATCGGTCTCGTAGTCGACATCGCAGTCGCAGCGATCCACCATGCGGGTGGCGCCAAGTTCCTCGAGCCGTCGGTCCAGCATCTTGCCGGCTTCGCAGAAGCGCTCGTAGGTGGAATCGCCCAGCGCCAGGACGCCAAAACGCAATTGCGCCAGCGACGGCGCCTTGCGGCCCGAAAGAAACTCGAAGAATGAAGCGGCCGTCTCCGGCGGATCGCCTTCGCCATGCGTGCTGGCGATGAACAGCACGGTCTCTTCGTGCGCGAGTCCGCGCGTCTTGTAGCGCGCCAGGTCTTCGGCGCTGGCTCTGATGCCGATGCGCTGAGCCCTGCCTTCAATTTCCCGTGCCAGGGCGGCGGCGTTGCCGCTTTCACTGGCGAACAGGATCTTGAGCAGAGATACCTGCGATGGCCCCGAGCGCGCCCTCGATATGACGGTAGACGCTTCACGGGTCAGCGCCAGCAACTCGCCTCGCGCTTCAGCGGCGCCGGCAAAGTAGCCGCTCACCCACAGCGCCTGCTCGGAGGTCAGCGAGCGGGCGAGCCCGCGGATCAATTCCCGGTCGGCGTCTTTGATGCCCGTATCCGGCACCGTGGGAAGAGTCAGTTCCATTTTTGAAACCCGCTGAGCATTAGAACACTCGAGCCTAATCGTCAGGCGGCGCGCCTTCAACGACCATAAGATTTTGCAAATGCAATTAACCTGCCGTTATTAAATAGCGGGCGCTTTGCAGGATTGTTGATAAGCAATGAAGAAATTACTCGTTCGCAGCCGCAATACGTTTACCTATGCTCACCGTTCCTCTCCGAATCACGATGGCAAAGAGAAAGTGATGGATCTTGCGGCGATTAACACCCGATTATCAGACGACCCGCCGGATTCCCGGCCGACAATCGCCGGCAAAGTGTATCTGGTTGGCGCAGGGCCCGGCGCAGTCGACCTGCTCACGTTGCGAGCCGCCCGCCTGATCGAAAGCGCCGACATCGTTCTGCACGACGCACTGGTCGGGGCGCAGATTCTCGCGCTCGCCGGCCTGGCCGAACGCGTCGACGTCGGCAAGCGTTGCGGCCGGGCTTCGGCATCGCAGGCGTTCATCAACGCGCGGCTGGTCGACGCCGCGAGAAAACATCGCCGGGTCGTTCGCCTGAAGGGCGGCGATCCGATGCTATTCGGACGCACCCGGGAAGAAATCGACGCGCTGACCATAGCCGGCATCGAATTCGAGATCGTTCCCGGCGTCACCGCGGCGCTGGCGGCCTCGGCTCAGATCGGTTGTCCGCTGACGGTTCGCGGCCTCGGGCGTTCGGTGACCTTTGTGACCGCGCGCCTGGGCAGCGGCGAAGGTTCGAGCGAGTGGTGGCGCGCGGCGCTGGCGGCGGACACCGCTGCAATCTACATGGCCGGCCGGCAACTTGCGGAACTGGCGAGCGAGCTGATCGAGGCCGGCATGCCCGCCTCCAGGCCGGTCGCGCTGGTGGAGAATGCATCGATGCCACAGGCTGCCTGGCAGAGACTTTCGCTCGGTGCGTTGCGCAACGGCGAATTTCGCGCGGGCGAGGGGCCCACGCTGCTGCTCGTCGGCGAAGTGCTGGCGCAACGCGGCACCGCGCGCGTGCCGCTCCTTGCGCCGCAGCGTGCCGCCGCGGGAGCTCGAACATGAGCGGGCCTGCCCACCAGGACGCGGCGCTCGCGCGGCTCAGCGACGCGATTCGCGACCACGCGCCGGCGACGTTCTCATCCAGCTTCGGCCTCGAGGACATGGTCATTCTCGACCTGATCGCGCGCCACGACCTGCCGACCGAGATCTTCACCCTCGACACCGGCCGCCTGCACGAGGAAACGCACGCGCTGATCGAAAAAGCGCGCGCGCGCTACGGTCGCGAAATCCGGATGCTGTTTCCGCAAGCCGAGGCGCTCGAGGGCCTGATATGCCGCGACGGGCCAAACGGCTTTCGCGCGAGCCTCGATGCCCGCAAGGCCTGCTGCTCGGTGCGCAAGGTCGAGCCGCTCGGTCGGGCGCTGGCGGGAAAACGGCTGTGGATCACCGGGCTGCGCCGCGAGCAGGCGATCACCCGCAGCGATGTCGCGGTGATCTCGGAAGATCGCACCTACCGCCTATTCAAGCTGAACCCGCTCGCCGACTGGAGCCAGGCACAGGTGCTCGACTACGTCGCCCATCACGACGTGCCGGTCAATGCGCTGCACGAGCGCGGCTATCCGTCGATCGGCTGCGCACCCTGCACACGTGCCGTCGCTGCCGGCGTCGATCCGCGCGCCGGTCGCTGGTGGTGGGAGACGCCGAAACACAAGGAGTGCGGCCTGCACGTCGGTGCCGACGGACGGCTTGTGCGCCAGGCAACTCATCAACGAGTATGAACGCGCCCCATTGCCTTGAATCCAAGCCACCGGCCGTAGCGGCCCGCAGCCACCTCGATGTACTCGAGGCCGAGTCGATCCACATCCTTCGCGAAGTCGCCGCGGAGTGCCGCAAGGTCGCGCTACTCTTTTCTGGCGGCAAGGATTCGGCCGTTGTGCTGCACCTGGCGCTGAAGGCCTTCTTCCCCGAGCGCCCGACCTTTGTGCTGCTGCATGTCGACACCGAGCACAATTTTCCGGAGGTCATCGCGTTTCGCGATCGCGCTGCCGAACGCTCGGGCCTGGAACTGGTCGTGCGATCGGTTGGCGAGTCGATCCGTAGCGGGCGGGTGCGCCTGCGCCACCCCGACGAGCCGCGCAATCCGCACCAGTCGGTGACGCTGCTCGATGCGATTGCCGAGTTCGGCTTCGATGCCTGCATCGGCGGCGCGCGCCGCGACGAGGAAAAGGCGCGCGCCAAGGAGCGCATCTTCTCGTTTCGCGACGAATTCGGTCAATGGGATCCGAAGAATCAGCGCCCGGAACTCTGGTCGTTGTACAACACGCGCGTGGCACACGGCGAAAACATCCGCGTGTTCCCCTTGTCGAACTGGACCGAACTCGATGTCTGGCAGTACATCGAGCGCGAGGCGATCGAACTGCCCCCGCTTTATTTCAGTCATCTGCGTTCGGTGGTCCGGCGGGGCTCGGCAGTCGTTCCGGTCACCCCGCTCACGCCGGCGCGCGACAACGAACCGATCGAATCGCTGCAGGTGCGCTTTCGCACGGTCGGCGACATCACCTGCACGGCGCCGGTCGAATCGCAGGCAGCGACCCTGTCGGAGATCATTGCGGAGACCGCCGGGACACGGATCACCGAACGAGGCGCAACGCGGCTCGATGATCAGGCCAATGAAGCAGCGATGGAGTTGCGAAAAAAAGAGGGGTACTTCTGATGGGTGCGCCAGAATTGATTCAGGCGGGCTTGCTGCGCTTCATCACCGCGGGCAGTGTCGACGACGGCAAGAGCACGCTGATCGGCCGACTGCTTCACGACAGCAAGGGACTGTTCGCGGACCAGTTGAGCGCGATCGAATCGGCATCGAGTCGTCGCGGCTTCTGCGGACTCGACTTGTCGCTCATCACCGACGGCCTGCTGTCGGAACGCGAGCAGGGCATCACGATCGACGTCGCCTACCGCTATTTCGCCACGCCCGCCCGCAAGTTCATCATCGGCGACTCGCCCGGCCATGTGCAGTACACGCGCAACATGGTGACTGCGGCCAGCACGGCCGACCTCGCGATCCTGCTCGTGGACGCACGCACCGGCATCGCCACGCAGACCCGCCGCCATGCCTACCTGGCGCACTGGCTCGGTGTTCCGGAGCTGGTCCTTGCAGTGAACAAAATGGATCTGATCGGCTGGGACGCGGCGCGCTTCGACGACATCCGCGAAGAATTCGCCCAGTTCTCGAGCTCGCTCGGGTTCCCCGCAGCGCGGGCCATTCCGATCTCGGCCCTCGATGGTGAAAACGTCGTTGCACGCGGCGACGTGGCGCCCTGGTACCGCGGGCCGACCTTGCTCGAACACCTGGAGACGGTGCTCACGGCGAGCACTGCCAAGCTCGCGCCGTTCCGGATGGCCGTACAGCGCGTGGTGCGTGTCGCAGGAGGCAACGCGCAGGCCGGCAGCGGCTTCGAGGATGCGCCATTTCGCGGGTATCAGGGCACGGTGGCCAGCGGTGTGGTCGCGATTGGAGACGCGGTTCTTTCAGTGCCCGGCAATCAGCGGGCATCGATCCGACGCCTGCTGGGGGCGGCGGGCGTCGTCCATCACGCCGCCGCCGGCGACACCGTGACGATCGAACTCGATCGCGAGATCGACCTGTCGCGCGGCGACCTCCTGGCCGGCTCGGAGGAAGCGCCGCGCAGCCTGAGCGCGCTCGATGTCGAACTTTGCTGGTTCGATGCAGCGCCGCTCGACCCCGCTCGCACTTACCTGCTCAAGCAAGGCAGCGCAACGGTGCGCGCTCGCATTGACCGGATCGAACATCGGATGGACATCGACCGCCTCGAGCGCGTAGCGTCGGACCGTGCGTTCGAGATGAACGACATCGGCCGGGTGCGACTCACATTGCACAAGCCGCTGGCGGTGGACGACTATCGCAGCAACCGCAGCCTCGGCTCCCTGATCCTGATCGACGAAGTATCGAATCGGACTGTCGCTGCCGGCACCATCGCGACCCATTGAATGTCGAACGCAGATCAACCCTGATGCCGCGACTGTTTCGATCATCCGCCGTCCGCCTGCTCGCAGCGCCGCTTTTCGGGCTGCTGCTCGGCCCGCTGTCGCCGGCGAAGGCAGCCGATGTCACGCTGTTGAATGCCTCGTACGATGCGACTCGCGAGTTCTATCAGGAATTCAACACGGCGTTCGCGAAACACTGGGCCGTGACGACGAACGACAAGCTTGCGATTCGGCAATCGCACGGCGGATCGGGCAAGCAGGCCCGCTCGGTCATCGACGGACTCGAGGCTGATATCGTCACGCTTGCGCTCGCCTGGGACATCGATGCGATTCACCAGAAGAGCGGCCTGCTTCCGGCCGACTGGCAAAGGCGTCTGCCAAACAACGCATCGCCCTACACCTCGACGATCGTCTTCCTGGTGCGCAAGGGGAACCCGAAGGGCATCAAGGACTGGAATGATCTGCTGCGCCCGGGTATCGAAGTGATCTCGCCGAATCCGAAGACCTCGGGCGGCGCGCGCTGGAATTATCTGGCCGCCTGGGGCTACGCGCTGCGCCAGCCGGGCGGCAGCGACGCGACAGCGCGGGACTTCGTCACGAAGCTGTACGGCAAGGTCAAGGTTTTGGACTCCGGTGCGCGCGGCTCGCTGATGACCTTCACCGAGCGCGGCATGGGCGACGTGCTGATCGCCTGGGAAAACGAGGCGTACATGGCCACGCGCGAACTCGGGCCGGACAGGTTCGAGATCGTGACGCCGTCGATTTCCATTCTCACCGAGCCGCCGGTCGCCATGGTCGACAAGGTGGTCGACAAGCACAAGACGCGGGAAGCTGCCACTGCCTATCTCGAGTACCTGTATTCGCCGGAGGGCCAGGAGATCGCCGGCAAACACTTTTACCGACCGCGCGACGCGCAGGCAGCGGCGAAATACGCCATCCAGTTCGCGCCGGTGCACCTGTTCACCGTCGAGGAGGTGTTCGGCGGCTGGCAGAGCGCGCAGGCGACGCACTTTGCCGAGGGCGGCGTGTTCGACAAGATATTCGAGCATCGCCGCTGAGGCCGCGCGACGGACCTGCGATCGGGACTGACTCACGATGATCCTTTCCTCGACCACCGAGCTGCGCCCGCGCCATGTTCTGCCGGGATTTCGCCTGTCTTTGGGCTATACGTTGTTCTGGCTCGGCCTGATCGTCCTGCTGCCCTTGTCTGCCGTCGTGGCCAACACCCTTGGTATGGGTTGGCACGAGTTCTGGAGCGCCGTTACGTCGCCCCGCGTGCTGGCCTCCTATCGCCTCAGTTTCGGCGTCGCCTTGATCGCTGCGGCGATCAACGGTGTCTTCGGCCTGATCTTCGCGTGGGTGCTGGTGCGCTATTCGTTCCCCGGCAAGCGCCTGCTCGACGCCCTGGTGGACCTGCCGTTCGCGCTGCCCACAGCAGTCGCCGGCATCGCGCTGACCTCGATCTACGCGAGCAACGGCTGGGTCGGCCGGTTCCTGGAGCCGCTCGGAATCAAGGTCGCCTTCACGCCGCTCGGCGTGCTGGTGGCCGCCGTCTTCATCGGCCTGCCCTTCGTCGTACGCACGATTCAACCGGTGCTCGAGGATCTCGATCGTGAGCTGGAAGAGGCGGCGGCGAGCCTCGGCGCGGATCGCTGGCAGAGCTTCGCGCGAGTGGTCTGGCCGGTGTTGACACCGGCCGTGCTGACCGGGGTCGCACTGGCCTTCGCCCGCGCGGTCGGGGAATACGGTTCGATGATCTTCATCGCAGGCAATGTTCCGATGGTCTCGGAGATCGCGCCGCTGATGATCATCACGCGTCTCGAGCAATACGACTACGCCGGCGCAACGGCTATCGCGCTGGTCATGCTGTTGGCCTCCTTTTCACTGCTGCTGGCGATCAACTCGCTGCAGGTGTGGACTGCCCGGCGTACCGGGCGCCTGGCGTGAGGGCGGACGGCATGGTGGCAGACGTACTCGCGACGCCGTCCGGCACGCTTGCGCCCGCGCCCGCCGGTGCGCCGCCGCGGGCCGTCGCACTGCCGAACGGCGTACGAGCCCGCCGCGCCACCGACGAACCCGCTTGGCTGCGGGCCACCCTGATCGGCATCGCGATGGCCTTCTTCGCGCTGTTCCTGCTGCTCCCGCTCGCCACCGTGTTCCACGAGGCGTTGCGCAAGGGCTGGCAGGTCTACCTGCAGGCGCTCGTCGAACCGGATGCGCGGGCGTCGATCGCATTGACGCTCCTGGTCGCCGCGATCTCCGTACCACTGAACCTGGTGTTTGGTGTGGCGGCCGCGTGGGCCATCGCGAAGTTCGACTTTCGCGGCAAGAAGTACCTGGTGACCCTGATCGACCTGCCGTTCTCGGTCTCGCCGGTCGTCGCCGGACTGATCTTCGTGTTGCTGTTCAGCGCACACGGCTGGTTCGGTGGCTGGCTGCAGGCCAACGACCTGAAGATCCTCTTTGCCGTGCCGGGGATGGTGCTGGCGACGATCTTCGTCACCTTTCCGTTCGTCGCGCGCGAGCTGATCCCGCTGATGCAGGCGCAGGGACGCGACCAGGAAGAGGCGGCGATCGTGCTGGGCGCCTCCGGCTGGCAGATGTTCCGTCGGGTCACGCTTCCGAACATCAAGTGGGGCCTGGTGTATGGCGTGATCCTCTGCAATGCCCGCGCGATGGGCGAGTTCGGCGCGGTGTCGGTGGTCTCCGGTCACATCCGCGGCTACACCAACACGATGCCGCTGCACGTGGAGATCCTCTACAACGAATACCAGTTCGCCGCGGCATTCGCCGTCGCATCGCTGCTGGCGCTGCTCGCCCTCGTCACGCTGGCGATGAAGTCGCTGATCGAATGGAATGCGCTGCGCCGGCCGCTGGCCTATTGCGCCGAAGGAAAACCATCATGAGCATCCGGGTCGAAGGCCTGTCCAGGCAATTCGGAAACTTCAGGGCGCTCGACGGCGTCACGCTCGAGTTCGGCAGCGGCGAGCTGATCGCGCTGCTGGGCCCCTCCGGCTGCGGCAAGACCACACTGTTGCGGATCATCGCGGGGCTCGAAAGCCCGGACGCAGGCAGCGTCTGGCTCGATGGCGAAGACGCGTCGGCCACGCACGTACGCGAGCGCCAGGTCGGGTTCGTGTTCCAGCACTACGCGTTGTTCGGGCACATGACGGTGTTCGAGAACGTGGCCTTCGGCCTGCGCGTAAAGCCGCGCCGCAGCCGACCGGCGGAGAGGGAAATCGCCCGTCGCGTTCACGAACTGCTGGAACTGGTCCAGCTCGACTGGCTAGCCGATCGCTTCCCCAGGCAGCTCTCAGGCGGTCAGCGCCAGCGCATCGCGCTGGCTCGGGCATTGGCGGTGGAACCGCGCGTGCTGCTGCTCGACGAACCGTTCGGGGCACTCGATGCGAAGGTGCGCCGTGAACTGCGGCGCTGGCTGCGACGGCTGCACGACGAGCTTAAGGTGACCAGCGTGTTCGTGACGCACGACCAGGAAGAAGCGATGGAAGTCGCGGACCGCGTAGTGCTGATGAACCGGGGCCGCGTGGAGCAGAGCGGCACGCCGGACGATGTCTACCAGCACCCGGCCAACGCCTTCGTCTTCGAGTTCCTGGGCTCCGCGAATCACTTCGGCCGCATCGATGACGAGCGCGGGGGGCACCGGCTCTACTCGCGGCCTCACGACACCGAGATCGTTCCCGAAGGTTCGCAGCTTCTCAGCGATGCCAGGGCGCAAGTGATCCGCATCCATCGCAGCGGCCCGGTCGCGCGCATCGAGCTGATCGGCAGCGTCGGTGACGGGCCGCAGCATTTCGAGGTCGAGTTGAGCCACGATCAGCTTGCTGCGCTGTCGCTGCGCAGCGGTCGCGAGGTCGTGCTGCGACCGCGCCGCGCATTCCGGATAAGCGAACCGGAGGCACCCGCCGCCCGGCGCGATGCCGCATGAACTTCCAGCAATTGCGAATCATCCGCGAGGCGGCGCGCCGGAGCTTCAACCTGACCGAAGTCGCCAGTGCGCTCCACACGTCGCAGTCCGGCGTGAGCAAGCATATCCGGGATCTCGAAGAGGAACTCGGCCTGCAGCTCTTCCTGCGCCGCGGCAAACGCCTGCTCGGTCTGACCGAACCGGGTCGTGAACTGCTGCCGATCGTCGAACGGCTGCTGCGCGACGCCTCGAACATCAAGCAGCTCGCCGAACACTTCACGCGCCAGGACGAGGGCACGCTCACGATCGCGACGACGCACACGCAGGCGCGCTACAAGATCGCCGATCTGGTCTCGGAGTTCGTCGCGCTGTTTCCCAAGGTGCGGCTAGAGATCTTCGAGACGAATCCGGAGGCGATCGCGGGGCGGCTATCCAGCGGCGAAGCCGACATCGGGATCGCAACCGAATCGCTGGGCGAGCAGGCGGATCTCGTCACCTTTCCTTTCTATCGCTGGCGGCACGCAATCATCGTGCCGACCGATCACCCGCTTCTTGCGCTGCCCTCGCCCTGCCTCGCCGACATCGCCGCCTACCCGATCATCACCTATCACGAAGCGTTCGCCGGACGCCGCCGCGTCAACGAGACCTTCCGAAGTGCCGGCCTCGTGCCGAACGTGATCCTGTCGGCAGTCGACTCCGACGTGATCAAGCGCTACGTCGAACTCGGGCTCGGTGTCGGCATCGTCTCGCCGATCGCCTTCGATCCGCAACGCGACGCGCGCCTGCACTTGCTCGCCGGCGAACCGCTGTTTCCCGAGAACACGACCGTTATCGGAGTGCGGCGCGGCCACTACCTGCGATCCTTCGGCTACCGCTTCATCGAGTTGTGTTCCAGCACACTGGTTTCGGAACGCGTTCGAGAGGCGGTGCTGGGTAAGGGGGAGTGAAGCCCGGGGCGGCACGGCCTCTACGGCAACTCCCGGTCGGGTTGTCAGCTTGACCGCCGCTCACCGTCATGCGTTATTGATGTGCGCCGACCAGGCGCAGAACCCGGGTGCCGCTGCCCGGCAGTTCATGCAAGCCTTCTGTTGATCGCTCAGCGATGCGACGCGTTTTCTTGCCCCGTGAGAAGGTGGCCCAGTTTGGCCTCCTTGGCGGCTAGGTAGCGCTCGTTCCAACGGTTGTGGCCGACGATGATCGCCACACGCTCGATGACGGGGATGCCGGCATCTTGCAGCGCCTCGACCTTCCTCGGGTTGTTCGTCATCAGTCGCACCGAAGCGACCCCGAGCCGATCGAACATGGGCTTGCACAGATCGTAACGGCGCGTGTCCGCGGGAAGGCCCAGCGCCTCGTTCGCTTCCACCGTGTCGGCGCCCGCGTCCTGCAACTGATAGGCGCGGATCTTGTTGATCAGGCCGATGCCGCGACCCTCCTGGCGCAGGTAGAGCAGCACGCCGCGACCTTCGGCGGCGATCCTGCGCAGCGCTTCCTTCAGTTGCGCCCCGCAGTCGCAGCGCTGGCTGAACAGGGCGTCGCCGGTCAGGCATTCCGAATGAATGCGCGCGAGCACCGGTCCACCCTCGTCGATATCGCCCAGCGTCAGCGCCAGGTGCTCCTTGCCGGAGTCGGCATCGGCAAAGCCGTGCAGCCGGAAGCCGGCCCACGGCGTGGGCATATCACAAGCACCGACGTACTCGATGGCCGGTTCCGCTTGCATGTGCTTGTTCATTTCCTGATGGACCCTGGTCCCAGTGTATCTGCAGCACCAATGATAGAGGACGGGGAGGCGCGGATCGTGGCGAGCGGCGCCTGGGTCGATTCGAGCAGCGCCTCCGCCGCCCGGACGACGGTTGCCGTCGACATGGACTGCAGGCACTCGCTGAAGCTCGCCACATGGCGCTCGCAGCCTTCCTGCATGCAGGGGCATGGAACGCACGGCCCTCCGGTGCCCTGGACGAGGCTGACGTTGCCGACCTGCTGGCTGCCGCCGCGGCGCCAGGGGCTCTTGTCGGCGGTGCAATCAGCTGGCCAAGGCGCCCATTTCACTGGGTTGGAGGGTCCGAACAGTGCTACGGTGGGCACGTGGAGGGCGGCGGCCATGTGAGTGGTGGCGGTGTCGGGACCCACGTAGAGCGCCGCGCGATGCAACACCCAGGCGACCTGGCCGAGAGTCAGGCGCCCTGCAACGCTGACCGCGTCCCGGGGAAGGAGCGCAAGCAGTTGTGCGACGTAGTCGAGCTCGGCCGCATCGTTGCTCCCCGTGACGACCACCCGCAGCCCCCGTAGCGCCGCCCAGTTCCCGAATTCCGCCCAGCCCGCGAGACGCCACATCTTGTAGTTGAACTTCGGATAGGGATGAATCACCATGTATGGCTGCTGCGCCGGATCGAAGGTCATCGCCTCGCGCGCTTGCACGCCGTCGGCCTCGCTCCAGGCGGCGATCACGTCGGCATGGCGGGGCACCCCGAGCAGATCTGACAGTTGCAGATTCATCGCCACAGTGTGCGTGTCCAGGTCATCGAACGGTACCCAGCCATCGAGCAAGCGTCGCTTCCAGCGCTGGCTCGACTCGGGACCGAGCAAGCCGAAGCGGCGCTTGCCGGCAAGCCACGCATAAAGGGTCGAGCGATCGCCTGAAAGCGCCGACAGCGCCAGGTCGTAGCGGCGAAAAAGCCGTGCGAGCAGCTTCGAATGCGCGCTCGCCGTCGGTCGCTCTGACACGGTGATGACCTCATGCAGGTCTGGGTTGGCCGCCAGGACGCCGGCGGTACCCGCGAAGACCAGCGCATCAATCCCGGCTTGCGGCCAGTGCGCCTTGAGCGAGCGGATCAGCGGGGTCACCAGCAGGACGTCGCCGATGCGGCGGGTCATCACCACCAGTATCCGGCGCGGCGGACTCACTCGCATCGCTTCCTGTATGCGCTCAAACGGGCTCGGCGACGTCACTGACATGTCCGTGGAGGAAGGCGTCGAGCAGCACGCTGCGATACTCTTCGCGATGAATCACGCCTCGGTCTGATCCAGTTCGAGCACTCTCCAGCCAGGCGGCAACTGCGCAAGCGCGCATTCGCTATTCGCTCGCGTAGCCGACCCCGGCTCACACACGATCGAGCGCGCGCCACCGAAATCGACCTGCAACATGCACCTGAGCGAAGACAGCGGCGCGCCCCCACCCGAGGACGTCGGCGGGGCGCCTGCCTCAAACGCCGAGGGCGATGGTCGGTGGAGTATTAGCTTGCGCCGACCGCCAACAACACACCGGCGTAGGCTACCACTGCGATGACCACCGTCGAGACGGCTCCCAGCGCCAGCGCCCGTGGGCCGGTGGCCAGCAGGATGCGCACCCGCACACCGGTACCCAACCCGAAAAGCGCCGCCGCCAGTAGCGCGGTGGTGAAAATCTTGGCTGCGTCCAGCAGACCTTGGGGCAGCACCCCCGTGGTGCGTATCACGACCATGATCAGGAAGCCCAGCACGAACAAGGGCACCAACGGCGCCCGTTTGCCGCCCGAGTCCGGATCTGCCTTGCTGCGTCGACGCGCCGCATAGGCGACCGCCGCGACCAGCGGGGCCAGCATGATGACCCGCGCCAGCTTGACGACCACGGCGGTGGCCAGCGCTTCCTCTCCGGCCGGCGACGCCGCGGCGACGACCTGGGCCACCTCGTGCACGCTGGCGCCGGCCCAGGCGCCGTACGCCTCGTTGCCGAGATGGAGCGCGTGCTGCAACAAGGGCCAGCCGAACAATGCGATGGTGCCGAAGATCGTGACCAGGGCGATCGAGGTGGCGACCTCGTCCTCGTTGGCAGTGGTGGCACCCTCCATCGCTGCGATCGCCGAGGCGCCGCAGATCGAGAACCCCGCGGCGGTGAGCAGGGACAGGTCACGCGAGAGGCCCATCCGCTGGCCGATCCACTGCGTGAAGACGAAGCCGAAGACGACCACCACGACCACCAGGACCAGCAAAGGCACTCCCAGGCCGATGACATCGAGCAAAGACAACTGGAGGCCAAGGAAAACGACCCCGGCGCGCAGCAGCCGCCGGGTGGAAATCGCCAGGCCGGGCTGCACCCGGGACGTCACCAGGCCGGTGTTCGCCAACACGACGCCCAGCAGCACGCCGGCGGTCAGCGGGCTGAGGATGGGCACGAACAGGTTGATGATGAATGCCACCGCGGTCCCGGCCGCCGCGAAGGCGACCCCCGGAAGCAGTTGCGCTGCGATGCGCCTTGCCTTCTCCAGGCCGCTCGCCCCTGGAGGCGCCTTGGCCAATTCGAGCCGGGTGCCGGCCAGTCCGGGCAGTTGCTCGCGCGCCCACTGCAGCAGCTCGGCCTCGGAGATCACCGCCTTCGGATCGCGCTCGATGACGGTTTGAAGCTCCTCGCCATGGCGCGCGTCCGGGACCGCGATGACCTTGGTCGCGGTGATGGCCGGATGGGTGAGCATTGCCTCCTCGACCGTGCGCCGGTAGACCGTCAGCCCGCCGCGTACGATCATGTGGATGGGTCGGTCGACCATCACGTAATGGCCGTCTTCGGCGCGCCGGGCCAGGTTGCCGGTGCGCAACCAGCCGTCCTGCATGGCGGCAGCGGTGGCCTCGGGACTGCGGTAGTACTCGCGCATCAGACCCGGGCCACGCACCTGAAGCTCACCGGTTCCCGGCCCTGCCACGACGGCGCCACCGGGTTCGACCAGCCGCACCTCGACGCCTTCCACCGGCTCTCCCACCGATTCGGGCCTGGTGTCGCCCGGCCGGGCGTGCAGGCACACCATGCCGGTCTCGGTCTGGCCGAAGCCCTCCAGCGGGAGCACGCCCAACTGCCGCTCGACCGCGCTGAGAACCGCCGCCGGCAGCGGGGCCAGTTGAGAGCACACCAAGCGCAGCGCAGCGCGTGCGGAGCGCGCCTCGGTGGGGTGCTCCTCGGCGGCGGAGGCCAGTGCCCAGAGCATGCTGGGCGCCGCGACGAGCGCGGTCACCTGCTCGGCGCCCATCAGACGCAGGGCCGCGACCGGTTCGAAACGGGGCATCAGCACCAGCGTCGCGCCGCTCGCGATGCCTGGGTGAAGCTGCATGGCCTGGGTCACCATGTGGAACAGCGGCAGCGCCACCAGGTACACGTCGGGCGAGGTGGGCGCGCCGTACACCGTGTGCGTGATGGCAGCCATATTGTGCAGCATCGCCGCATGCGTGAGCACGACTCCGTTGGGCCTGCCGGGGAGCCGCCGGTGATAGGAGATCACCGCCGTGTCATCGGATCCGACAGGCGCTGCGCTGACGGTAATCGACTGGGTCCGCGTCAGGCTGTCCAGGGATGCGCCGGCCCGGTCGACCACGATCACCTCGCGACAGGTGGCTACCCGGCCAGCCGCGGCCTGGGCAGTGGTCGCTGCCGGCAGACCGTCCGCGCCGGCGACGCAAACCAGCAGGACGGCACCGGAGTCCTCGAGTCGCTGGGCCACCAGCGGGGCGCCGATCAGGACATTCAGTGGGACGACCACGCCACCGGCACGCAGGATTGCGTAGTACGCAATCACGAACTCGACCCCGTTGAGGGCATCGAGCGCGACCCGGTCACCCGCGTTCAGGCCACGGGACCGTAGCAGGTTGGCCGTGCGGGTGACGGCGACGTCCAGCTCGGCGTAGGTCAGTCGGGTCGAGCCGTCGACGATTGCAGTCCGTTCCGCATAGGACTGCGCGGACTCGGCCAGCATCTGATCGAGCCGGGTCGGCGTTGGCTGTGGCATCTGTGCGGGGTCGGTCGGCATGCGCTGCATTGTCGCCTATCGTGAGATGGAACTCAATGATTGCTCGGGCTGGGTGTATGCACCGGTGGGGTCGGTCAGCAGCCTGATCGTTCAGCCGGCCATCGGCCAGTTGCAGGCCCAACGCGGGCGACGGGCCGGCAGGTCGAGCCACCAGGCCTTGTCGCGCGCGCAGCGCTTACGCATCCAGCCGCCCAGAGCCGTCTCGAGCGCGGCGCCGCCCCGCCGTATGGCAGGCGCGGGCAGCGTCTCGTCGCGGTCATTCACTCGCCGCGCGCAACCCTCCCTCATCATGCCGCGCCAGGCAGCACCAGGTCGCTCGACTGTATGCGAGCCACGCCCTTTGCCGCCATGTCCTGCCAAGCCGCAGCCAGCGAGCCGTTCAGGTCGATCGCGCGGCAGGCGTCCTCGATGACCCAGGTTTCGTAACCGAGGCGGCGCGCGTCCAGGGCCGTCCAGGCAACGCAGAAGTCGGTGGCGAGGCCAGCCACGAAGACCTTCGAAATGCCGCGCTGCTTCAGATAGCCGTCCAGGCCGGTATGGGTCTTGCGGTCCGCCTCCTCGAAGGCGGAGTAGCTGTCCACGTCCTTGTGAAAGCCCTTGCGCAGGATGATCTGCGCTTGCGGCAGCCTCAAGTCCCGGCGCAGCGCGGCGTCGTCGGTCCCCTGCACGCAGTGATCGGGCCACAGCACCTGTTCGCCGTAGGCGAGGGTGGTCGTCTCGAACGGCTTCTTGCCCGGGTGGCTGCTCGCAAACGACGCATGACCGGCGGTATGCCAATCCTGCGTGAGCACTACATTCTCGAAGGCGGGCGCGATCCGGTTGATCACCGGCACCACCTCCTCGCCCTTGGGCACCGCCAAGGTACCACCGCTCACGAAGCAGTTCTGCACGTCGACGACGATCAGCGCGCTATGCGTGTCGGGCGTGATCTTCTGTGCGGCGATTCCCCGCGGGGCCCATCCGTATCCGCCCATCAGCCCGGTTACGGCGGTCAGTTTCAGCAGCAACCTTCGTTGCGAGAATTGCGACATGGCTTCGACTCCTTCGGGTTTGGACGCCGGGTTTGCGCGTTCGGGACGACGCTCCACTCTCCCCGGCAACGAGTTGACCGGCTCATGCTCCGGTCGGCTGGTTCAGTCCACGAGATCGGCGGGCGTGTCGATGTCGCGCACGCACCCCGGGTCATCCAGCGTCAAGCGCACTACCTGCTGCCCATGCCGGCGCAGCAGGGCGGCCGCCCCGGCTTGATCGTCGATGGCCAGCAACTGCTCGCGCAGGGCGACATGAAAACCGACCGGGTGACCGGGCCTGCCGGCAAACTCCGGCCGCACGACGCGCGCCCCTCGGCGCAGCGCCTCGCACACCGCGGCCAGCGTTGCCGGCGCAATGAAGGGCATATCGCCCAAGGCGATGAGCCAGCCGGTCAAGGGACGGGTAGCGAGCACGCCGCACTTGAGCGTTGCGCCGATCCCGACGGCCGCCCGTGCGCAGCGAACCTGTCGCACCGGCAAGTCGTCGAGCGCGCGTGTCACCTCGGCTTCATGAGCTTCGTGCACCACCGCGACTTCGTCGACGTGGCCGATCAGCGCCGCGCAGCTCGCGCGCAGCACGACGCGACCATCGGCCAGCGCTTCGGCCAGCTTCCAGCGCTGCCCGGATGGATCGAACCGCCGGCCGACGCCAGCGGCGAGGACGAGTGCGCAGATGACCGGGACGTCGCTCACTGCCCAACTTCCCGACGGTCACGGTTCTCGCACGCGCCACCCCACCCGGCTGTCGAAACGACGGATTCGACTGAGCGGCCTCGCGCCGCGGTATGGCCGCGTCCGGAATTTGGCGCGCACCCCGAAAGGTTCGATAATCGACCGTCAGCCCCCATCGATCCCGTCCCCCGAGAAGCCATGAACGCAGCTGCGCCCCGCCTGTCCGTACCGAAGGAAAAACTGAAGTTCGTACTCTTCGAAGGCATCCACGCATCGGCCCTGGAGGCTTTGCGCGAGGACGGCTACACCAACATTGAGCTTCACTCGAAATCGCTCTCCGGCGCCCAATTGATCGCGGCCATCTCCTCGGCGCATTTTGTCGGTATCCGTTCGCGTACGCAACTGACCGCGGAGGTGCTTGACAAGGCGCCCAAGCTCAGCGCGATTGGCTGCTTTTGTATCGGCACCAACCAGGTCGATCTCGATGCCGCCGCGCGCCTCGGCGTGCCGGTGTTCAACGCGCCGTTTTCCAATACGCGCAGCGTGGCGGAACTGGTGCTCGGCCAGATCATCATGCTGATTCGCAGCATTCCGGCCAAGAACGCGCGGCTGCATCGGGGCATCTGGGAGAAAAGCGCCGCCGGATCGTTCGAGGTGCGCGGCAAGACGCTGGGAATCGTCGGCTACGGCCATATCGGCACGCAGATCGGCATCCTCGCCGAACAACTCGGCATGTCGGTGCTCTTTCACGACATCGAAAAGAAACTCACACTGGGCAACGCGAGACAGATGGCATCGCTCGCCGACCTGCTGGCGGCATCGGATGCAGTCACGCTGCATGTGCCGCAAACGCCCGCCACCGCGAACATGTTCACCGCAACCGAACTCGGGCAGATGAAGCCGGGCAGCTTCCTGATCAACGCCTCGCGCGGCAACGTGGTGGACATCGACGCGCTGGCCGCGGCGCTCGATAGCGGCCACCTGCTGGGCGCGGCCATCGACGTGTTTCCGGTGGAGCCCAAGGGCAACGACGCGGTGTTCGAATCGCCGCTCACGCGCTTCGACAATGTGATCCTCACGCCGCACATCGGCGGCTCGACCTCCGAGGCGCAGGCCAACATCGGTGGCGAAGTCGCCGCGAAGCTGCTTCGCTACAGCAACAACGGCTCGACCGTGACGGCGGTCAATTTTCCCGAAGTGTCGCTCCCCGAACACACCGGCAAAAGCCGGTTGCTACACATCCACCGCAATGTGCCGGGCATCATTGCAAACCTAAACGACCGGTTTTCGCGCGCCGGCATCAATATCGCTGCCCAGTATCTCCAAACGAACGCGCTGGTCGGCTATGTGGTGATCGACGTCGACGCCTCAGCGAGCGACATCGCGCTGCAGGAGTTGTGCGACATCGAGGGCACGATCCGTTGCCGGATCCTGTACTGAGGACGAATCTTCTATAGATATAGATGACACCACGTCCTGGAGCTGCGCTCGGCAGCACGCTGCTGGTCCAGATGCTGGCCAGCCTGGTGTTGACCGCGCCCTCCGTGCTGGCGCCCGCGGTGGCGCCCACGCTCGGTTTCGGGCCGGAGCGTGTGGGCATGTTCGTCGGCGTCGCCTATCTCGCGGCCATGCTGTCCGGCCTGGGTAGTGGTGGCTGGGTGATCCGGATCGGTGCGGTACGGCTCAGCCAGATCGCGATGCTGGCCTGCGCATGCGGCACCGCCGCGACGGTTGCGGGCCTGCCCGTTCTTCTCGGTGTTGCTGCCTTGATCATCGGCGCGGGCTACGGAATGATCAACCCGGCGGCATCGAGCCTGCTCGCCCGGCACGCGCCGCCTGCGAACCGCAGTTTGTTTTTCTCGATCAAGCAAACCGGCGTGCCGCTCGGCGTGGCACTCGCCGGCCTGCTGTTTCCATGGGGACTGCACACAATCGGCTGGCGCCCGTCGATCATCGTGGCCGGTGTCGTGTGCGTGGCGATGGCGCTCCTGCTTCGGCCGATGGTCAAGCTGCTCGAACCGTTCGAAGCCGTGCGGGTGCGCGCTCGAGTCCCACCGGCCATCCGGGCGCAGGAGAGCCGGCGCACCGCGCCGAGCCAGACGGCGCCGCGCCGAAATCCCGGCCGGGCCTGATGACGGTACTGAGCGATCCGACCCTGCGACGACTGAGTCTCACGTCATTTGCTTTCGCCGCGACGCAACTGTGCTTCATTACTTTCCTGGTCTCCTACCTGAATCTGGAGTTGGGCCAGTCGCTGGCGCTCGCCGCCGGCATCCTGGCGGGCTCGCAGGTGGTGAGCACGGCATCGCGGATCGCATGGGGCTTCGTCGCCGACCGGTGGATCGAGCCCGGCTGGCTGCTCGGCGCGCTCGGCCTCGCGATGAGCGCAGCCTGCGTCAGCCTTGGACTGCTCGGGGAATCGGCGAGCACCGGCCTGGTCGTTGCGGCGGCGCTCGTCTGTGCGGCCACCACGATGGGCTGGAACGGGGTGTTCTTCGCCGAG
>CAJDTU010000062.1_pt1 | contig 38395 bp, 35 predicted proteins | sample 7389901 | NCBI WGS metagenome assembly CAJDTU01 (sample SAMEA7055649, study PRJEB34461) | soil metagenome | biome: terrestrial ecosystem; feature: Peninsula; material: soil | place: Antarctica | collected 2016
ACGCAAAACTGGCGTCGTAACTGGTCAACATGGCGATCTTTTCGCCGGCGTCGCGCATGCTCAAAAGTGACGGCACGGTGACTGCCTTGCTGCGCGTGATGGTTTCGTTTTCCTGCAGGTATCCCGACATCGTCATTTCCGTGGTCTTGAAGCATTTCATCCGCCACGATGCCAGCGGTACGTTCGGCGGGTCGAGGGCGAAACGGACGGGGCGGTCGCGGTTCTGCACTATCGGGAGGCACCGAAGCGAACCCTGGACGCGGCCTGCATCGCGGGCGAATCGAGATCCGTGTCCCCACGCAAACAGGCCCGGAGCATCGGCAACGAGTCCAGCCCCCAGAACAACCTGTCCCCGACGATGATCGTCGGCACCCCGAAGACGCCGGCCGCCGCGGACGAGGCGGTGTTCTCTTTGAGGCGTGCCTTGATCGCGGGGTCGTCCAGCCGGAGTGAAGATTCGTTCACGCCCAACCGGTCGAGCATGCCCAGCCAGCCCTGCTCGCTGTCGGGGTCGCATCCGGTGGTATAGAGCTGAGCGAACACTTCCGATACCACTTCCGCCTTCGCATCGAGGGCAAGAATCAGACGCAGGTAACGCAGCGGATTGAAAGGATGCACTGATGGCATCAGGAAGGGCATGCCTCGCTGCTGGGCTGTCCACGTGCACAGTTCATAGGTGAAGCGGCGCTTGCGCTCGATTTCCGCCGGTCCCTTGTGGCCAAAGGCGTTGAGCAGGCCGGCGAAAAGTACGGGGCGCCGTTCCAGGGTGAACGGTAGTGGCTCCTGGCGCAGGGCGAAGTCCATCAGGCACGCCCAGGGAGAAATGACATCGAAGTAGAAAACGCCTTGTGACGTCGGCTCGGGGGTGGTCAGGTCAGCCTCCTTTTACTTTTCTGCCTTGCCGTGCATCACCATGATGGTCTGCTGCATCAGGGCGCAAAGCGACTCTTTGCCGTCCTTGACCGCGAAGACCTCTGCCTTGGTGACAATAAGCGTACGGCCGGGGCGGACAACTTGACCTCGGGCGATCAGCTTCTCGCCATCGGCTGGCGCAACCAGGTTCATTTTGTATTCCACGGTCAGGACTGATGCGCTGGCAGGCAGCGTGGTCATCGCCGCATAGCCGGCGGCCGAGTCGGCAATCATGCCAACTACGCCGCCATGCACGAAGCCATGTTGCTGTTCCACGCCCTGCCAATGGGGCAGGTGGATCTCCGTGCGGCCGTGTTCCACTACGGGCAGCGTTGCCTGGATGAGGTGCATGGCATTCTGTCGATCGAAACTGGCGCTGACACGCTCGGCGGAGTGGGGGTCGGCAATGTGTGTCATCTCTCGAATCTCTGGTGAGTTTGATTCAGCTGGCGGAAAACGCGCTTGCCAATGGAATCGCCCGCTCCGACTGGACCATCGCTATCGTCGGATAAGGCGGACGCCTGCTCGTTTGGCTAATGGTGCCTACCTTTGATGCCGCCGTCAGAAACGGTGCATCTGCACCGAGGTGACGCGCCGCTCGCCATCACGCCAGGCCTGCGGCGTAAGTCCGTGGTGCCGCGCGAACGCGCGCTGCAGCGCGTCGACCGAGCCAAAGCCGCTGCGGCTCGCGATCCTGTCCTGCGTCCATCGCGTCTTGCGCAGCAGTTGCGCGGCAGCGGCCACGCGGGTCTGCTCGACGAAACGCGCCGGCGTGCAGCCGGTCTCGGCCGCGAAGGCGCGCGCGAAATGCCGCGGGCTCATCTGCACGCGCCCGGCCAGCGCCTCGACCGACAGGTTTTCCTGAAGATTCGTGCTCATCCACGCCACCAGTTCACGCAACCGATGACTGGCCGAGGCCTGTGCCTGGAGTGCCTGGCTGAGCTGTGGCTGTTCCCCGCCGCGCAGCATCGGCAGCGCCAGCGTGCGGGCGATGTCCATCGACACGGCATGGCCGAGGTCGTCTTCGACCAGCGCGAGCGCGAGCTCGATGCCGGTGGTGACGCCGGCCGAGGTCCACACAGGGCCGTCGTGCACGTAGATGCGCTCGCGTTGCACGCGCACCGGCGGCCGCAGTGCCTGGAGCAGATCGCAGACGCGCCAGTGCGTGGTGGCCTCGCGGCCGTCGAGGAGGCCCGCCGCGGCAAGTGCGAACGCTCCCGTGCACACGCTGGCCATGCGGCGTACGTGCGGCGCAATCTGGGCGAGCCAGGCGTCGACCCTCTGCTCGACGATGGCCGCGCGCACCGCAGTCTCGTCGCCGCCAGCGACGATCAGTGTGTCGATCGCGGCGGGCAGTTGCTGTAGCTTGCATGTGCCGGCAAAGCTCAGGCCCCCGTTCGTCAGCACCGTGCCGCCGCCCGGCGAAGCGATGTGCAGGCGGTAGGTGCCGGGGTGCAGTAGCTCGGCCTTGCTGAACACGCTGGCTGGGCCGGCGATGTCGATCGCCTCGACGCCGTCGAACGCGACAAGCACGACTTCGCTGGCAGAAACCGCGGCTTCTTCGTCCTTGCTGGCCAGGGTGGGCATTCCTAGACTCGAGACATTCAGGACACCAGGGAAATCGAGGGGGCGGCCATGTCCAGCTTAGTACGGGTGCTGATCGGAGCAACCATTGCAGTGTTGGCAGTGTTGGCGTTGGCAGGCTGCGGAGCCCGCAAGCTTCTACCGCCGGCGCAGCATGATGCCGCCATGATCGAGCGTGAGAAGCAGGCATTCGTCGAGGCCTTGAAGCCGCGCCGCGCAGCCAGGCCGGTGATCGCGGTGCTCGCGTTGAACGAAGGAACCGAAACGACCGACCTGCTGCTGCCACATGCGGTGCTGCAGCGCGCCGACGTGGCCGATGTGCAGGTCGTGGCGCCGCGTCGCGGTCGGGTAATCTTGTTTCCCGCGCTGCAGGTCGAGGGCGCCCAGGATCTCGACGGCTTCGACCGGGCTCATCCCTCAGGCGCCGACTATGTGATCGTCCCGGCCATGCACCGCGACGACGATCCCGCGGTGACGGTCTGGCTGCGGCGGCAGGCCGACCAGGGAGCGCGGATCATCGGCATCTGTTCCGGCGCCCGGGTGTTGGGACGGGCCGGCCTGCTGGACGGCCGGCGCTTCGCGGGCCACTGGTACGACCGCAGCACGCTGCTCGAGCGCCACCCCGGGGCGACCTATGTGCCGCACCAGCGCTACTTGATCGATCGCGGCGTCGCCACCACCACCGGTGTCACCGCATCGATGCCGACGACCCTCGCGCTCGTGGAGGCGATCGGTGGACGCGAAAAGGCGCAAGCCCTCGCTGCCGAACTTGGCGTGGCCTCCTGGAGCCCCGCGCACGACAGCACGCCTTTCCGCCTCGATGCCGGCCGGGCGTTCGCCTATCTGCTGAACAAGGGCGCGTTCTGGCGCGATGAGCAGCGGAGCGTCGACGTGCACGACGGCATCGATGACATTGCCCTCGCGCTGGCCGTCGATGCGTGGTCGCGCACCGGGCACGTCAGCGTCCAGGCCGCGGCTGGCGGTCCGGTGACGCTGCGCAGCGGGCTGGTGCTCATGGCGCAACCCGCCGCCAAGCGCACGCCGCGCTTGCCGCTCGCACCCTCATTGAAGCCCGTACAGCAGCTGGACCAAACGCTGTGCGAGATCGGCGAGCGGTACGGCGCCTCGCGGCGCGACTGGGTGATGCTGGAGATGGAATACCCGGGCGCCGCAGCCACCACTTGCCCGCCGCTGATCAAGCACGTTGCATGAGTGGGCTGCCCGCAAGATCTTCCAGTGAGCATTCCCGCTACGTCGATATCTCATGGGCCCGAACGCGATGATTGAACACCGCCCCCACCTCCAGTGCCGCGAATGACGGCTCATCCCGGCGCATGCTGCAGGGCACGCGCACCTGGCTGCTGCTCGCGATCGGCGTGCCGCTTGCGCTGATGGTCACCGCTACTAGCCGCGGCGCCGAAACTGCGCCGCATCGCGCCTTGGCGACTCAGAGCCTCTGCACCAAAAGCGCCACGCTGGCGACGAGGATCAGCGCCGACAAGCCCTTCGGCACCGGCTTTCCGAGCGGCAGGCGATGCAGCGCGTGTTACTTCGAGCGAAGTTGTCTTCTTCGACAGATGTCCGCGTCGGGTTGGCCTCCGTCGTTGGTACCATGAAAGCGCGCGCCGGCCATGAGCCTGATCCCACTTGCGAATTCGATCACACTCGATCGGCGCCTTTGCGGACCGCGCATGCGCACCACCCTCTGATACGCAAGTTGCCGAAGTAGTCCGGCTACGTGCGCGGCTTGAATCCATGTATCGCTGCCAGTTCAGGAGAACCAGGATGGTCAGCAAGAACACGATCTGTCTCTGGTACGAGGGCACCGCGTTCGACGCCGCGAACTTCTACGCCGAGACGTTCCCGGACAGCGCGGTGGGAGCGGTCCATCACGCGCCTGGCGACTATCCCGCGGGCCAGCAGGGCGATGTCTTGATGGTCGAGTTCACGGTTATGGGCATCCCTTGCCTCGGCCTGAACGGGGGCCCGGCGTTCAAGCACAACGAGGCTTTCTCGTTCCAGGTTGCGACCGACGACCAGGCCGAAACGGACAGCTTGTGGAACGCGATTGTCGGAAACGGCGGCCAGGAAAGCGCGTGCGGCTGGTGCAAGGACAAATGGGGACTGTCGTGGCAGATCACGCCACGCGCCCTGACGGCCGCGATCGCCGATCCTGATCGAGCGGCGGCCAAGCGCGCGTTCGAAGCCATGATGGGGATGAGAAAGATCGACATCGTTGCGATCGAAGCGGCTCGGCGTGGCTGACACTCCCGATGCCGGCCCAGCCCCGCCGCCGCGACAGAGGGCGAACAGCATGAAGCGGAGGTTGGCGCGCGCTGAAGGCGGTGCTCGACGAACGGTCGATATCCGACCCGCCGATCATATCTACTCTTCAGCCGGCGGCAAGTCCCGACAGGTCTGCGGGTTGCTGATCGAGTTCATCCGCGAGATGCGCCCTCTCGCATTCCTCAGCGTACCCAGGGAATAGACACATGGTCACGAAAGCCTATGGCGCCTACGCCGCCGACAAGCCGCTCGAGCCGATCGACATTGAGCGCCGCCCGCCCGGCCCTCACGACGTCCAGATCGACATCGCTTATTGCGGTGTCTGCCATTCAGATCTCCACACCGTCCGCTCCGAGTGGGCAGGCACGATCTATCCGTCCGTCCCGGGCCATGAGATCGTCGGCCACATCAGTGCCATCGGGCGCGACGTGACCCATTTCAACGTCGGCGACACGGTCGGCGTCGGTTGCATGGTCGATAGCTGCCAGCATTGCGCGTCGTGTAACGAAGGTCTCGAGCAATATTGCGAGAACGGCAACACGCAAACTTACAACTCACCGGTCGCGGACGCGCCGGGCCACACGCTCGGCGGCTATTCACAGCGCATCATCGTCAACGACAGGTTCGTCCTCAGGATCAGGCATTCTGCCGAACAGCTCGCCGCCGTGGCGCCGCTGCTGTGCGCCGGCATCACCACTTACTCGCCGCTGCGCCACTGGAAAGCAGGCCCCGGCAAGAAGGTGGGCATCATCGGCATCGGCGGGCTCGGCCACATGGGCGTCAAGCTCGCCCATGCGCTCGGTGCGCACACGGTCGCCTTCACCACCTCCGAAAGCAAGCGACAGAACGCGCTCGACCTGGGCGCGGACGAGGTAGTCATCTCCCGGAATGGAGAGGAGATGGAGAAGCACACGGGCAGCTTCGACTTCATCCTCGACACGGTCGGCGCGGGCCACAACCTCGATGCCTACACGGCGCTCCTGAAGCGCGACGGCACCTTGTGCCTGGTCGGCGCACCGGAGCATCCGCACCCATCGCCTGGCGTCTTTCCGCTAATCATCGGGCGTCGATCGATTGCAGGCTCGGCGATCGGCGGCATCGCCGAAACGCAGGAGATGCTGGATTTCTGCGCCGAGCGCGGGATCGTCGCAGACATCGAGATGATCGGGGCGCAGCAGATCGACGAAGCCTATGCGCGGATGCTAAAGAGCGACGTCAAATACCGCTTCGTGATCGACAATTCCTCCCTTTCAGCTTGAGCGGCCGGGTGCGCGCGTCAGCCCTTGCGTCAGCCTTTACGTCAGCCTGTCGCTCGGCTCCAGTGGATGTGCCGAAGAAGTAATTGCCGCCTCGAAGCAGTGCTCCGGGGCGGGGAAGCTCTGGTCCTTGACTGCCGTGATATAGGCGCGGATCGCACCTTCGATGCTCGATTGGCCCTGCATGAAGTCGCGCACGAAGCGAGCCTTCCTGCCGGGAAAGACGCCAAGCATGTCGTGCATCACCAGCACTTGCCCCGAGCAGTCCGGGCCTGCGCCGATCCCGATGGTCGGGATGGCCAGCATGTCCGTCACTTCCTTGCCGAGCTGGACCTTGAATCCGCCGAGTCGATGCACGTACTGCGGTGTCAGGCCGAGATGGGCAAACACGGGTACGGCGCGCTCGGTCAGGAACTTCACGGTTTCGACCAGCCACGCCCCGCCTTCGATCTTGACCATCTGCGCACCTGCCTGCATGAGCCTGGCCGCATTGTCGAAGGCGGTCTGCGGCGTCGCGCAGGTACCGAATGGCATGTCTGCGACGAGTAGCGCGGTCCTGTTTCCGCGCGCGACACAGGCCGTGTGATAGGCAATGTCCGCGAGCGTGACCGGCAACGTCGTGCTTTTCGCCGGCGTCGCGCATGCTCAAAAGTGACGGCACGGTGACTGCCTTGCTGCGCGTGACGGTCTCTTTTTCCTGCAGGTATCCCGACATCGTCATTTCCTGGTCTTGAAGCATTCCATCCATCGTAATGCCAGCGCAAGCCCGTCAGGGCGCTGCCGCGACTTGCCTCGCCGGCAAGCGTCGAAAGCCTGCTCGAGGGCACCCGATGTCCTGCCAGAGGCTTCGCGCCCGATGGTCCCATCGGTCGTCGATGTCCATGTCAGCCAACGCCTGATAGCTGCGCGCCAGTTCCAGTCGCATGCCCTGGTTCTGCGCTGCGTCGACCGCCCGTCGAAGCCTCGAGACAGCGCCAGCAGAGGCGCCGTCCTGTAGCGCACGCTGGCCAAGCTGGCGGTGGAGTAGTGACGCGGCAGGCGGGAAGCGACGGACGTGGGCCTCGAGCGCGATCATCAACTGGTGCCACGCCAGGTCGAGCGGCGCAAGCACGCCGCAGTGCGCGGCCTCGTGTTGACGCAGGGCGAGCAGCGTATCGCCCAGATTCGCGTATCCTTCATGAGCCCAGAAGCCGCAATGCACGAGACGCGAGGCAGCGGCACAGCCCGCCGTCACGGCTTCGCGAGCGAGGGCGAAGTCGCCGCGGCGAAAGGCCAGGCGCGCAGCCAGGCCTTGGCGGCGCAAGTTGTACGCCGCATCGACAACCTCCATCTCGGTGATCACGCGGCTGGCACGCTCGAACAAGCGCTGCAGTGCCGAGTCGTCGAGCGACTCCAGGCACAAAACCACCTCGACCTGCCCCACCGGACCCCAGGCGCGCCACGACTCGCCCGGAAAGCGCAAGCTGAACTCGCTTATTTCGGCAAAGCGGGCCTGCGACTCGACGAGGCGACCCTCGTAAAAGGCCAGCTTGGCGCCGAGCGAGCGCACGCTGACTTCGTGCCGCACATTGCGCAGCGCGCGCCAGCGACTGCAAGCGTCGTCCAGGTCTGCAGACAACCCTGCCCAGCGGCCCGTGGCCATGCGCAGGGCGCAATGTCCTTCCAGGTTCAGTGCCTCCAGCCGCGGGTCCGCGGCCGGTTGACGCGCGCAGCGCGTACGGACCTCCTGATGCCGGGCTAGCCGAGGGTGGCCGAACGTCACCATGGCCCAACCGGCAAGTATGTGCCGCAAGTCGGCGTGGCGGCCCAGACGGCGTGCCAGCATGTCGGCCAGCGTTCCCAGGCGGATAGCGGGCATCGGATCGGGAGAAAAGGTCCGGTAGACCGCCGCGGCGACCAGGCTGCGCAGCAGCAGTCGCTCGAAGCCCTCCCGCGCCGGCCCCGGCGGTGGCCAGTCTTGCCTGGTGAGCAGCCGCGCCACGGCTCGGGGCAGGGATGCCCAGGCGCCGCGGTCAGCGGCGATCTCGCCCAGGCCGAAGGCGGCGAATCCGTGCGAACAGGCCCCCAGGGACGCGGTGGCGGCGCCCTCGGCGGCGAGCAACTCGCCGCGCCGGAGCGCCCAACCGGTCGCCAGCCAGCGCGGCAAACCGGCGCGCGTCAGGGCCTGCGCGAGCAGTGATGCGGCCTCGCCCTGACGGCCGGCGTGCGTCAGAAGCGCGACGGCGCGATCGACCCACAGCGCCGCCTCGTCCATGTCCGCATCGGCACACCATTGGGCGGCGGCTTCGTCAATCACAGGCGCCGAGCATGCCGCGCTGCCGGCCAGCGCCTCCGCGCGCCCGTGATCGGCCTCGGACAGGTCGCCGAGCGGCATGACCGGCGGAAGAACGGCACGCAGATGCCGCGCGACCGCGATACGAACATCGGCCGCCAGGGTTTGCGCCTCGCGTCGGCGGCGCAGGAAATCCTGCTGCAGAGGGTGCATTGCAAGCCGCGTCGGGCTGCTCCGTTGCAGCCAGGAATAATCGCGAAGACGGGCGAGCGCGAGGTCGTCCACGCCGATCGATCGTGCCAGTTCAGCGTCGGTCTCGGCTGGCAGCCACGCGAGCCGCAGTGCAGCGGCCTGTGCTTCGTCGTCGAGCAACGCCCAGGAGTCCTGAAGCACACAATCGATGCTGCGATGCCGGTCCTGTCGATCGCGGTCAGGATCGGTGAGTGGCTCGCCTTCGGCCAGCCGGTCGGCCACCGCGGCCGCGCCGATCTGATGCGCGACGCGTGCAGCGATCTCGAGGCCAAGAGGAAGCCCGCCGACCCGCGCGCAGATGCGCTTGACGGCGTCGGCCTCTGAGTTCGGGTCGAAGCTTGATGACAGTCTGCGCGCGCTCGCAGCGAACATTTGTGCTGCCGGAGACGAGGTGTCGTCGCCATCGGCGGTCGGTGAAAGCGCCAGGCCGCCCAGTTCGAGTAGCCATTCGTGCACGCCGCCGACGCGAGCGCGCGACGTCGCGAGCACCACGATCCCCGGCACTTGCTGAAGCACAAGCGTTGCCAGTGCGCGCACTCCGGCGACCGTTTCCAGGTTGTCCAGCACCAGAAGGAGCGCGTCGGCGCGATGGCGGTCGCACCCGACATGCTCGAGCACCTGCTGCGCGAGGGTTTCCGCGTCGCGCAGCGCGCCTGCCGCATCGCGGCCGGTGAACCACAGGGCGCCGTGGCGGAATCTGCCGGACAGACGGTCCACCGCGGCCTGCGCCAGGCGTGTCTTGCCGGCGCCAGGCGGACCGGTGATCGTCAGCCAGCGGCATTCGGGATCTACAACGCGTTCGATCAGCAGCGCCATCTCGTTCTCGCGGCCGATCAGTTCGCCCGCGCTTGCGCGATCCTGAGCGCTTGGTGCCGCCGAAGAATCCGACGCAAGCGATGCCTGCGATGCCACGGGCGATTCGGGTGTTGCCGGTGTTGCCGCAGGTGCCGGTGTCGGCGCCGGCGCCGGCGCTGCTGCCGTCGACCCGTGGCTCTGCGCATGAATGCGGGTGTCGAGCGCATAACAGTCGGCGGATGGGCGTGCGCCGAGCCGCCCGGCCATTGCGGCTCGGCACGCCTCGTACTGCGCCAGGGCCGCCGTTCGGCGACCGCGGGCGGCGAGCAGGCGCATCAAGGCCATATGCGCGAATTCGTCGGCCTCGTCGATCTCGAGCAGGCCGCGGGCGTGGTCGATGGCGCGTTCCAACGAACCGGCAGCCTCATGGTGCTCCACGAGGGTGCGACGCAGATCGAGCGCCTCGCGTTCGGCCCGACGGCGCATCTGCGCCAGCCAACTCTCGAAATCATCGCTGCCTGTCACGTCCAGGCCGTCAAGCAGCGGTCCCCGCCACAAACCGGCCGCGACCTCGCGTTCTTCCGGGGAGGCGTCGTCGCGCACCGCAGCCGCCAGATCGCGCCAATCCACCGAAACGGTCGCCTCCGCTGCGAAGCCGACCTGCCGCTCGTCGATGACCAGGACATCGGGAAGCCAGCGCCTGAGCCGCGTGAGGGCGACGCGCAGGTTCGCGCGTGCCGCCGTCTCGTGGTGATCCCCCCACAGCAGGGCGGCGAGCCGGCCGCGCGGCGCTGCCTCGCCAGTGGCGGCGAGGTAGAAGACCAGTGCCTGATGCTTCGATGCCATCAGGCGGGTCAGCGGCTGGCCGTCGAGCTCGATCCGTCCCTGCCCGAGCAGCAGCACGCGAACCGCGTGCATCACAGTCCTACACCTGGATGATGCACAACCTCCCTCCGCATTCCTGAAAGGTGGCCGCATCAACGCTGCATTTACGCCGCATTTGCGCTGCGATCACAGCGGTCGTCGACAGTGTCCAAAGGGCCGAGCAACACAAGGATTATGCGCCGAACGGCCGCTCGGCCATCCGGCCCGCACGGCAGCAACAAGCACCAGGACAACCGAAATGAACACCGCCAATCCTTCGCCTCTTCCTTCCACTGATCGCGCCGTGGTCATCGGGGCCAGCATGGCCGGTCTGTTGGCGGCGCGGGTGCTGAGCGAGCGCTACGCCGACGTGGTGCTCATGGAACGCGACCCGCTGCCCGAGCATGCCGCTGCGCGCAAAGGGACGCCGCACGCAATCCATCCGCACGGATTGCTGGCGCGTGGCCGGCAAGTGATGGACGAGCTCTTCCCCGGCTTCACCGACGCACTGGTCGCGCAGGGGGGATTGAGCGGAGATATCGGCACCGAGGTCGCTGTCGATGCCGGAGGGTTGCGCTTCGCGCCCTCGCCGGTAGGCGTCAGCGGCCTGGCGGTCAGCCGCCTCTCGATCGAGGCCGAGTTGCGCCGCCGGGTGCGCGCGCTTGCGGGCGTGCGCTTGCTGACCGAGGTCGACGTGCTCGCGCCCTTGCACGTGGAGGGCCGCGTCGCGGGGGTGCACTGGCAACCGCACGACGGCCAGCCCCGCGCCGGCGTCGAGACCTTGGCTGCCGATCTCGTGGTGGACTGCACCGGGCGCGGTTCACGCAGTCCGGCGTGGTTGCGTGAATGGGGATACGAGCCGCCGGCCGAGGAGCGCGTGCAGATCGGGCTGGCCTATACGAGCGCGTACTTCCGCCGCGTTCCCGGCCCCCCTGCATTGAGCTGCGTGATCGGCGCGGCCACTGCCGATGTCCCGAGACCTTCGATCCTGATCGCGCAGGAGCCGGCCGAGGACGGCCACCCGCGGTGGGTGGCGGGCGTGGGCGGGTACGCGGGAGATCACGTCGAGTGCACTCGCGAGGCGATGGCCGCCCGCGCGCGGCAGACGAACAGCCCCGAGATCGCGGCACTGGCGGAATCGGCCGCCCTGATCGGGCAGCCGATGCGCTACACCATGCCGCACAGCGAGCGCCGACACTACGAGAAGCTGCGGCGCTTCCCGCGCGGCTATCTGGCGATGGGCGACGCGCTGGCGAGCTTCAATCCGGTCTACGGCCAGGGGATGACCGTGGCGGCGTGCGAGGCGCTGGCCCTGCGGGACGCCTTGGCCAGCAGCCATGGCGAGAACCTCGCGCGGCGATTCTTCAGGGTTGCGGCGAAGATCATCGACGTTCCCTGGCAATTGGCCGTGGGGGGTGACCTCGCCCTGCCACAGGTGCAGGGACCGCGGCCCTTCCCGGTCGAGTGGATCAATGCCTACGTTGCGCGCGTCCAGCGCGCCGCCGTGCATGACCCGGCGGTCGCCGCCGCCTTCATCAAGGTGATGCACCTGCTCGCGCAGCCATCGAGCCTGTTCGCGCCGTCGATCGTCTGGCGGGTGCTGCGCGCGCGACGCCGGCCAGCCGTCGCATCGGTGACGCCTTCGTCGGGTTCGATCCGTGAGCGACAAGTTCAATCCGTGAGCGAAATCGGTGGGCCGTCATGACTTGCGTCGATGGGGTCGGCTACCTCGCCAGCGGGTTGGTGCTCGCGACCTTTTGCATGCGCGGGATGCTCACGCTGCGTCTCGTGGCGATTGCGAGCAACCTCGCGTTCATCAGCTATGGAGTCCTGGCCCGTATCGAGCCAGTGCTGCTGCTGCATATCCTGCTGCTGCCGACGAACCTGTGGCGGCTCAGGGAGGTGTCGAAGACAGTGGCGGCGCGCGCTGCACGACGTGTGCGCACGCCAACGCCTGAAGCTCGCCCACGGTCGACGAGGCCTCGAGGCACTCGCAGAATCGGCATCGCCGGCAGCTTTCGCGAGCTACCGCCGGGCGAGGGACTGCCGAGCGCCCGCGCCTTGCGCGACCCGCCGGCGCTGCACGACCGCAAGTCGGAAGCGATACGATATCGAAAACGACCGATGGTGCCGGGGCGGGAAGGTCCGGTTCCGGGGTCGGGTTCCCGGGCCGGGTTCCCGGTTAGACTCGCTCCTTGCGCACAGAACCAACGATTTTCCAGGAGGCCGCCGTGGCGCTCGCCAAACTCCATCTCGCCGTGTTCGCCGCAGTTGCGGTCTCGGCGTCACTCGCACTGCCTGCCGTTGCGCAGCAGAAGTCGGTCGCCGTCACCGCCATCGTCGAACACCCCGCGCTCGATGCGGTGCGCGACGGTGTCAAGGAGGCGCTTGCCGACGCGGGTTTCGTCGAAGGCAAGAACCTGAAGTGGCAGTATCAGAGCGCGCAGGGCAATACCGGCACCGCAGCGCAGATTGCGCGCAAGTTCATCGGCGATGAACCCGATGCGATCGTCGCGATCGCCACGCCTGCGGCTCAGGCGGTGGTAGCGGCCACCAAGACGATTCCGGTGATCTATTCGGCGGTGACCGATCCCGTTGCGGCGCAACTCGTGCCGTCCATGGCCGCTTCGGGCACCAACGTGACCGGTGTCTCCGATCTCCTCGAACTGGACAAGCAGATCGACCTGATCAGGCGGGTCGTCCCGAGCGCCAAGCGCGTCGGCATGGTCTACAACCCCGGGGAGGCCAACTCGGTGGTCGTCGTGAAGCAACTGCGCGAGTTGCTGCCCAAGTCCGGAATGACCCTGGTCGAGGCGGCAACGCCGCGCACGGTCGATGTCGGCTCGGCTGCGCGCAGCCTGATCGGCAAGGTCGACGTTATCTACACCAATACCGACAACAACGTTGTCTCTGCCTACGAAGCGTTGGTCAAGGTCGGCAACGACGCAAAGATTCCGCTCGTGGCCTCCGATACCGACAGCGTGAAGCGTGGCGCGATCGCGGCGCTCGGCGTGAACTATCACGACCTCGGCATACAGACCGGCAAGATGGTGGTGCGCGTGCTCAAGGGCGAAAAGCCGGGCGACATGCCTTCGGAAACCAGTGCCAAGCTCGAGTTGTACGTGAACCCTGGCGCCGCGAAAAAGCAGGGCGTCACCCTGCCCGAAGGCCTGCTGAAGTCGGCTGCGCACATCGTCGAATAATCCGCTGGCCCGCCCGCTGACCCGTCGGGCCGGCTGAGCGCCAGCTTTCCGGCGCCGCTCCATGTCTCTCTATACCCTGCTGGGCGCCCTCGAGATCGGCCTGATCTTCGCCCTGGTCGCGCTCGGCGTGCTGATCTCGTTTCGCACCTTGAACTTCCCCGATCTCACGGTCGACGGGAGCTTTCCGCTCGGTGGAGCCGTGGCGGCGACGCTGATTTCGTCGGGCAGCGATCCGTTCAGTGCCACGCTGGCCGCGACTCTCGCCGGGGCCGTTGCCGGCCTCATCACCGGCTGGCTGAACGTGAAGCTGCGGATCATGGATCTGCTCGCCAGCATCCTCATGATGACCGCGCTGTACTCGATCAACCTGCGCATCATGGGGCGGCCGAACGTACCGCTGATCACCGAGCCGACCGTCTTTGCGCTGTTGCAGCCCGCCGCGATCGTCGACTACGTATTCCGCCCCTTGCTGCTGCTGGTCGTGGTCATTGCGGCCAAGCTGCTGCTCGACTGGTTTTTCTCCACCGAGACAGGCCTTGCGATGCGCGCTACCGGATCCAATGGGCGCATGGCCCGGGCGCAAGGCGTGAATACCGGCTGGATGGTGCTCGGCGGAATGGCGCTGTCTAACGCGCTGGTGGGGCTTGCGGGCGCGCTGTTCGCGCAGACCCAGGGAGGCGCCGACATTTCGATGGGCGTAGGCACGATCGTGATCGGGCTTGCCGCAGTGATCATCGGCGAAGCCATCCTGCCCTCGCGCAGGATCTTCCTGGTGACCCTGGCAGCGATCCTGGGCGCGATCATCTACCGCTTCTTCGTGGCGCTTGCCATGAACAGCAGCTTCATCGGCCTGCAGGCGCAGGACCTGAACCTGGTGACCGCCGTGCTGGTCACGATCGCGCTGATCCTTCCCATGCTCAAACGCCGCCGCATCGGCCGCAAGGTAGCCTGACATGCTGCTCGTGCAGGACCTGCGCCTAACCTTCAACCCCGGCACGCCGATCGAAACGCGCGCGCTGCGCGGCCTGAGCCTCGAGATTCCCGCCGGCCAGTTCGTCACCGTGATCGGCTCCAACGGTGCCGGAAAATCCACGCTGCTCAACGCCGTATCGGGCGACATGGCCATCGACAGCGGTCGCATCGAGATCGACCGCGCCGATGTGACGCGCCTGCCCGTATGGGAGCGTGCCAGGCGCGTTGCGCGAGTCTTCCAGGATCCGATGGCGGGAACCTGCGAAGACCTCACGATCGAAGAAAACATGGCCCTGGCCGATCTGCGTACTGGCAAACGCGGCTTCGGATGGGCGGTCAAGCCGGCGCGGCGCGAGCAGTACCGCGCGCACCTGGCGACCCTGGGCCTGGGTCTGGAGCACCGTCTGAGCGACCGGATCGGCCTGCTTTCGGGGGGCCAGCGCCAAGCCGTGAGCCTCCTCATGGCAGCGCTGCAACCATCGCGCATCCTGCTGCTCGACGAGCACACCGCGGCGCTCGATCCGCGCATCGCCGACTTCGTCCTGAAGCTCACGGTGCGCATCGTCGCCCAATACGAGCTCACCACCATGATGGTGACTCACAGCATGAGACAGGCGCTCGACGTGGGCGAGCGCACCGTGATGCTGCACCAGGGCAAGGTCGTGCTCGACGTAGCTGGCGAACATCGAAAGGGACTCGCCGTTGCCGATCTGCTGGCGATGTTCGAGCGCGTGCGCGGCGAAGAGCTTGCGGACGACGCTTTGCTGCTGGGGTAGCGCTGCTGGCGATCGCTGGTGTACTTTTGGTGCCTGCTGTTTTGCGGGCCGACTCGTAGCGGTTCTTTTACGCGAGCGATCGAGAACAAGCCGGCGCATGTTCATGTTGAGCGCGAAGACAGCGTCGCCAGGTTTCGGCTTGATCCCGTGCGGATGCAGAGCAGTGGCGGCTTGTCTCGCGTCGAAATGGGCCGAATCGAGAGGCGGGTGGGTAAGCGAACCCGCAGGCAGACCCGATGGAGGCATGCAATGAGTATTTCCGCGGACCGGTCGATGAGGATATCAGTGTGGAAGGCCTGCCCGCGGGACGCCCCTCTGGCGAGCGCCAGGCCTCCTTCGAAAAGTGGCTGGATGCCCGACAACAAAGGGTGATGGCATACCAGATAGCGCTCATTGCCATCGCTGCCTTTGCCGCGGGCGCAGTCAACTCCATTGCCGGCGGCGGCACTTTCCTTTCGTTCGCCGCCTTGCTTGCGGTGGGGGTGCCGCCGGTCGTGGCAAACGCGAGCAACGCGGTGTCGCTGTGGCCCGGCAGTATCGCCGCGGCCTGGGGCTTCCGACGGGAACTGAGCCGCTTTTCGCGCAGCCTGCCGATGCTGTCGGTCGTCGCCTTCGTCGGCGGCCTGGGCGGCGGCTTGCTCCTGCTGGCGACATCGAACGCTGCGTTCGGAAAGCTGGTTCCCTGGTTGCTGCTGCTCGCGACCGCGGTGTTCGCCTTCAGCAGCCACTTATCGGCCCTCTTGAGGCGCCTGCACCCTCCGCTCGAAGGCGCGGACGCGCGCCGCATCGGACCGGGCGGCTATGTGTTCCAACTCATCGTATCTGTTTACGGCGGCTTCTTCGGCGCCGGCATGGGCATCCTGATGATTGCCGCGCTTGCCATCCAGGGGTTCGAAGACCTCCTGGAGGTCAATGCGCTGAAGAACTGGTTGTCGGCGGTGATCTATAGCGTGGCGGTCGCGACCTTCGTCATCGCGGGCGCCGTTTCCTGGCCGCACACGCTGGTCATGCTCGTGACGGGAACCATCGGGGGCTACTTCGGCGCGGTGTGGGCGCGTCGCATCCCGGCGATCTGGCTGCGCCGCTCGATCATCGTGATCGGCGCGCTGTTGAGCGTTTACTATTTTATCGAGACGCCTTGACGAAAGGCGTTGCGTAGTCGGCGCCGAACCGGGAGTCTGCCGCTCCCACTGCTTGCGTCAGGCAGCGAGATGCGTTAGCATCAACGCATCTCAGCTTCATCTGTCACGGCCGCTTTCAGCCAGATGCGCACGACACTCGACATCGATTCCGACGTCCTTGCAGCGGTCAAAGATCTCGCTCGCCGCGAGAACAAGTCAGCGGGAAAGGCGCTCTCAGAACTCGCACGAAGTGCGCTGACTCAGAGCCCGAGCGCGTTGCATGCGCGTCAGCCATCGGTGTCGTTCCACGGCTTCACCCCCTTCGCGGCGCGCGACGTCGTCGTCGACAACGAAACCATCGACCGCTTGCGAGATCAGGAAGGGCTCTGATGCGAGCGCTGCTCGACGTCAACGTTCTGATCGCACTACTTGACGCAGGGCACATGCACCACTTGCGGGCGCGAGAGTGGCTGAGCTCGAACATTGACGCAGGGTGGGCATCGTGCCCCATCACGCAGAACGGCTGCATACGGATCATGTCGCAGCCGGCGTATCCGGGAGCCTTGCGACCGGCAGAAGTGGCTGGCCGCCTGCGAGCTGCCGTTGAAACGCCGCATCATCGATTCTGGCCGGGGAACGTCAGCCTCCTGACACATAACGCCTTGCGCTGGAATTCCATTCTCGGCGCTCGTCAGATCACCGATGCGTTCCTGCTCCTGCTTGCCGTCCGTAATGGCGGCCGCTTTGTTACCTTCGATCGCGCCTCGCCTTTGGCCGCGGTGCCCGGTGCCCAAAGCGGGCACCTGATCGTGCTTTGACCGGAAGAGTAGAAAGAAATCATGACCCTTCGCAACGCAGTTTCCGATCGTCGCCGCAGCTTCCTGACCGCCGCCGCCGCGCTCACCGGTGCCAGCGTACTGGGTGCGGGCGCCGCCCGAGCCCAGCCCAAGCTGGCCAAGGTGGTCTATGGTCAGGGCAGCATCGACCCGATCTTCACGGCGGGCTACGTGGCCTTGAAGAAGGGCTACTTCAACGATGGCGGTCTCGAAGTGGAGTATCTGAACACGCAGAGCGGGCCACGCACCAACCAGATGCTCGCGGCCGGGCAGATCCTCTTCGGCGCGACTGCGGCCACCGCTGCACCGGCGCTCACCATCGCGGGGAAACCGGCCGCGCTGATCTACGGTTTCGATCGGCGCATGACCTATGCCAATGTGATCGTGCGCAAGGACGACTTCGACAGTGGCAAGATCAAGTCCTTGGAGGACCTCGCGGGCAAGCGCATCGGCGCCACGCAGCCGGGGTCATCCACCTGGCTGATGGCGATCTATCTGATGCAGCAGGCCGGCATCGCAGACAAGGTCGACCTGCGCCCGCTTGGCGACCTGGCCACCATGCTCGGTGCGCTGAAGACCGGCTCGGTGGCGGCATCCATGGCGACCGCTTCGATGATGGAGCAGGCTGTCCGGGAGGGCTGGGGCGTGCCGATCTTCGACGCCACCAGCGACGCGGTCTGGAACGAATTCATGCACGGCGACGTGCCCGGCATCGCCGCCTATACCTTGCGCGACACGATCGACAACCGTCCCGAAGTGGTCCAGGCCTTCGTCGCCGGCCTGGTGCGAGCTCAGGATCTGATCAATGGCAGCACGCCGGAGGCGATCACGGAGCTGATCCACGCCGATTACACGAATGCCTTGTCCAGGGAGTCCGTGCTGAAGGCGGTCACCCTTTACAAGGGCAACGTCTGGCTGAAGGACAACATCATCACCGAAGAGGCCTACGACCGGATGGCGCGCATCATGGGCGATGGTCGCCAGTTTTCCAACGAGCAGATGAAGACGGTGCCGTATTCGCGCTGCGCCGACATGAGCTTCGTGCGCAAGTCGCGCGCCGGCAAGTCGTGATCGAACAGCCGTGATCGAACCGCAATGATCGAACTGAAGGAGGTCGCCAAGGTCTATCAGACCAGGGCAGCCAGCCTGTGGGCAGTGGGCAACGTGTCGCTGTCGGTGGCCGAGGGCGAGTTCGTATCCATCGTCGGTCCCTCGGGCTGCGGCAAGAGCACGCTGCTCAACATGATCGCCGGCTTCCTCGCCCCCAGCTCGGGCACGATCGAGGTGGCCGGCCAGCCGGTGGTCGGCAAGGTGCCGCCGGCGCTCGGCTACATCTTCCAGAAAGACACGCTGCTGCCCTGGTACACCGTGCGCAAGAACGTCGCGCTCGGCCTGCGGTTTCAGTCGTACTCCGAAAGCCGGATCCGCAGCCGGGTGGATGAACTGCTCGAACTGGGTCACCTGAGTGGCTTCGGCAACGCGTACCCGCATCAGCTTTCCGGCGGCATGCGTCGACGCGTGGCGCTCCTCATGAGCCTGGCGGTCGAGCCGCGCATCCTCCTGCTCGATGAACCGTTCGGCGCGCTCGATACCCATACCAAGACGCACCTGCATCGCGAGTTGATGGAGATCTGGCGAAAGCTCGGCCAGACGGTGGTGATGGTCACACACGATCTGGATGAGGCGATCACGCTGTCGGATCGGGTCGTGGTCCTGTCGTCGCCCCCCAGTCATGTTCTGCTCGATGAACGAATCGACATCCGGTATCCGCGCGATGTGTTTTCGATCAGGGAAAGCGCGCAGTTCCTCACGCATTTCCAGAGCATCTGGAGTGTGTTGGGGCAGCAGTTCCGGGCGGCGGCCTGAGTTCGGGAATGGTGCCTCCGTTCGCTTCGCCTGTTTCGCCCTCTCCGTCACCGTCAGCGTCGCAGAGCGAGGCGAAATACCTCGAGCAGATGCGACGCGCCGCGACCCGGCGACGCATCCGGATCACCGCCTGGCAGATCGGGCTCCTCGCGATATTTCTGGGAGCCTGGGAACTGCTCACGCGCATCCCGTGGTTCGTCAGGAACACCGCTTTCGATCCATTCTTCATCAGCCAGCCATCGCGGGTGGCAGTGCGCCTGTGGGAATGGATCCAGCCCGGGCCTCAGTCAGTCTGGCCGCACCTTTGGCTGACCGTTGAAGCAACGATGCTGGGCCTCGTCGTTGGCGTGGGGAGCGGCTTCGTGGTGGGCATGGCCCTGAGCCGCAACCGCGCGCTGGCCGATATTCTCAATCCATTCATCGTCGCCTTCAATTCGATGCCGCGGATCGCCTTCGTGCCCCTGATCACGATGTTCTTCGGCCTGGGTATCGCCTCGAAGGTCGTGACCTCATGGTTCGTGGTCTTCTTTCTCGTGTTTTTCAACACCTACAAGGGTGGGCGTAGCGTTGAGCGCGAACTGGTGGACTTCTGCGAGACCCTGGGCGGATCGCCGCGGCAGATCCTCTGGCGAGTTCGCATTCCGACTGCTGCTGCATGGACGTTCGCCTCATTGCCCAACGCGATCAGCTTTGCCTTGATCGGCGTGGTGCTCGCTGAGTTCGTCGGCTCGACCACCGGCATGGGGTACCTGATGATCACCGCGCTGGCCACCCTGAACGCAACCGACATGTTCGCGGCGGTCACGCTGCTTTCGATCGTCGGCATCGTGCTGGTCTATTCCGTTACGTTTCTCGAACGCCGCCTGCTCCACTGGGCACCCGAATTCCGCGAGTAGCGCGCGCGCGGGAAGTCGGCCTCAGCGCTTCGCATTGACCGCCTGCACGACCTTGGCGACCGGTCTGAGCAGCAAGCCGCTCGGCGATACCCTGAGCTCGAGCTCGACCGGCGAATCGGCCGGCACGAAGCTGGCGGACCCATACTCGGCATCGTAAAGCGGCGCCAGGGAGACGAAGCGCTGGCGCAGTGCGAACAGGTTGATGGTCGGCTCGTTGCTCAGGCGGTATACCGTGCGCGCGCCGCTTCGCTCCTGCTCGATCGACCGGTAGCGCCCCGCCACCCGGTCGAGCGACCAGAGCGTGTGCAGGCCGATCATGCCGGCAATCGGCTTCCATTTGAGAATGTGGGCGTCTACGTAGATTTCGTCGCCGGCCAACTCGTAGGTGGCGGTGGCGCCGTCCGGAAAATGGAAGTTCGCCTGGAAACGCTGGGGTGCAATCGGCTGTACCGTGATGCGAGCGGCGACGCTTTCGCGCGTCAACGCCGTGTACCCCTGCACGCCGACGGCGATCGCGCCAGCGAGCGCGCCCACCGCGATCAGAAGGCCGCCGAGCAGCACTCGCATCGTGAAGCGCCACGGGCGGGCACGCCGCAACGCAATCAGTCCGGCGATGACCAACGCGACGCCGACGACCGCGAGCACGATTGCAAAAATTGAGAGGTAGCTCAGAGGGCTGCCGAACGGCGCGATCGATATCATCGTGAAGTACTTCGGGTGCGTCCCGATCTCGTCGAATAGTAAGCAGGTCACAGGATACGGGATAAGGCCCGCGAGACCGGCCGCCGGTTAAGATGACTGATCCGCGCCGCCAGCATGGCCGATCTGCGTCGACGACATGGCTGATCCGCGACTTTCGCGCGCTGCGTTGCTGTCAGGAGACTGTTCATGGAAAAGCGCCCGCTCGGCAACTCGGGTCTCTCGGTTGCGCCGCTTGCGTTCGGTGGCAACGTCTTTGGCTGGACGGTAGACGAAGCCACTTCGTTCTCGCTGCTCGACGCCTTCGTGGACGCGGGCTTCAACCTCGTCGATACCGCCGACGTCTATTCCCACTGGGTGCCTGGCCACGTGGGTGGCGAATCCGAAACGATCATCGGCAAGTGGCTCGAGCGCAGCGCCGGCAATCGTGACCGCATCGTGCTTGCGACCAAGGTCGGCAAGAGCATGGGATCCGGCAAGGTCGGGCTGGCGCCGGGCTACCTGCGCAGCGCCGTGGAGGCGTCGCTGCGCCGCCTGCAAACCGATCGCATCGACCTCTAGGCAAGGTGCGCGCGATCGGCGCCTCCAACTTCAGCGCGCCGCGTCTGGCCGAAGCCCTGGCAACGAGTCGCCGCCTGGGGTTGCCGCGCTACGAAACCCTGCAACCGATGTACAACCTGTACGATCGCGCGCCCTATGAAGACGAACTCGAGCCCCTGTGCCGCAGGGAAGGGCTGGGGGTGATCAACTTCTACGGCCTGGCGCACGGCTTTCTGACCGGCAAGTATCGCAGCGAGGCGGACCTGGCAAAGAGCACCCGCGGCGCCAGCGTGAAGGGCTATCTGAATGAGCGCGGCATCCGCATCCTCGACGCGCTCGATACGGTGGCGGCGCGCTGCGATGCCACGCCTGCGGCCGTGGCCCTCGCGTGGCAGATGGCCCGTCCGGGCATCACGGCACCGATCGCCAGCGCCACTTCGCTCGAGCAGTTCCGCGAACTGGCGCGGGCCGCTTCACTGAAGCTGGATGCGCAGGCAATGGATGTGCTGGATCGGGCGAGTGAGTGAAACACTGCGCGGGCAAGGGGCGATCCATGTATGTACCCCATGTATGTACCAAGCGACGGGCGGCAGGATGTCGAGCTGAGGTAGCAGTAAAGCCGAGGCCGCAGCAATTCTGATGATTGATCAATGCGCACGTGGCGCGCCAGTACCTCTCCAACTGGAGAAGACTTTGGGCTGGTACCGCGACTGGTTACCGCAGGCGCAGCGTGAGGTGTACGCTTTCTATCTGGTCGCAAAAGTGCCGTCTGCCGACCCGTTTCCGAAAGAATTCCATCAACGTGCCGCTGAACAACGCGCTGGCTGCGGCCGCGGCAGGTAACGAGGCGCAGCGGATCCGGGCCGGCTACCTGATCGACTGGACACGCTGGAACCATGTGCGCACGCTGGCTTCGTTGGCGGCGGCTGCTTGCCTGACGATCGGGTTGATGCGGTGAAAAATGCAGCAAACGAGAGCTCTTCCCGGGCCGGTTCGCGACCTCAGCCTGCGGCTGTCCACATCGCGCATTTACCGCAACAACTACCAGTCTTTGCTGGTGCCAGCCTGAGCTTGTCCAGCAACTACTCGTGACACACGGGCATTCCGCTTCCGTCTCAGTGCCCCATGTGTCCAACCAGGCGCCCGCGCCTCGCCATTCATAAGCAGTACCCTTCGTACACGCCACGGTGACGGATTTGAATGCGGAGGATTGAGCGGCCTACCTGTCGTCGCCGTTCTTCCTGAACTTGGCCGCGATCGTCGGGACCAGCTTTCCTTGCCCGACCTCCTCGGCCATGTGTTGCACGCCGTGCACGAAATCCGTTGCGGCATTCTCGAAGAACTTGCCCACCTGGCCACTTTGCAATTCCGGAGCATCGTCCCGATAGACACCGTGGGCGGGCGCGACTGCTGCGCCGGACTCGTAGACGATCCGGCCGCCAAGGTAGGCGGTGTAAGCGAGAATGCCGACTCCGACGGCACCAACAGCTAGATAAACCGCGCTCGGCCTGTCGCGCTGGGAACGCCGAAGCGCCATGCCACTGGCGACCAGGGTGGCGACGAAATTCAAGTTGCGGTGGGTCATCAGCATGTCGCGTGTGTCACCTTCGACGTTGACCTCCTCGCTGGCGATCAGGCCCGTGACCGCTGACGCAACGGCACCTGCTGCCGCCACCGTGATAGCCTTTCGCCCGAACGAATGAAGCGACTTGATGCCGGTCATGCATCCGAGAAGGTCGGCGGCGACCGCCAACGGGAACATCGCGATCGGCAGGTGGACCAAAGCGGGGTGCATCTGTTCGAGGCGTATGGCCATGGCGTTGACTCCGAAAGCAGGGTGGGGGGGTTGAGGCGCACGAAAACTCGGCCAGCTCATCGGGTGTGATCCATCGTGCTGGTCGTCGCACTCATTTCAGCGCGTAGGCCACTACCGCGTCGCCGATCTTGGTTCCGAATGAGCCATGGCCGCCGGCGGCGACCACCACCATCTGCTTGCCGTTCGCGCGATAAGTCATTGGCGTGGCTTGGCCGCCGGCGGGCAAGCGTGCCTGCCAGAGCTTGCGCCCTGTCGTGACGTCGTAGGCCCGCAGGTAGTAGTCGAGCGTGCCGCTGTAGAACGCGACACCACCTGCCGTGATCAGCGGGCCGCCCAGGCTGGCCACGCCCATCGGGAAGGGGATTGGCAGGAACTTGGGCATCTGGTCTCGCACCGTGCCGTTGCGGTGCATCCACGCGAGCTTGCCGGCAGGCAGGTCAACGCCCGCAATCGCACCCCACGGTGGCGCCTGGCACGGCAGGCTGAGCGGCGACAGGAACGGGCCGATCTTGACTGCGTAGGGCGCGCCGTAGTTCTCGTTCCAGTGCTCCTTTTGCCCGGCGCTGACGTAGTTCGTTACCTTGTCGTGGCGCGGTATCAGCTGGAACGTGAAGGCGAGACGCGCCGGCGTTGCGATGAGGATCTGCCTGACCGGATCGATCGCCACCCCGCCCCAGTTGAAGACGCCGAGGTTGCCCGGGTACACCAGGGTGCGCTGCGTCGAGGGAGCGGTGTAGGGCCCCTCGTAGCGCATCGAACGGAACTCGATGCGACAGGCCAACTGGTCCCAGGGCGTGGCGCCCCACATGTCCTTTCCGGTGAGTGGCGGCGGCATGAAGCTGAGCGCAGAAACCGGCTGGGTGAGCGAGGCTTTCTCGCCCGGCACGGTGCTGGCGAGGGCCGGCAACTCTCGCACCGGCAGGATCGGTTCGCCGGTGCGGCGGTCCAGCACGTACAGATCGCCCTGCTTGGTCGGCGCCACCAGCGCCGGAACGGTCTGGCCGTTCACCGTCAGATCGACCAGGCTCGGTTGTGCAGGGATGTCGCGATCCCAGAGGTCGTGATGCACCGTCTGGAACACCCAGCGCAACTGTCCGCTGACAATATCGAGTGCGATGATGGCGCTCGAGAAGCGCTCGACCTCGGGGCTGCGATCGAAGCCTAGTTGATCGGGCGATTTATTGCCCATTCCCAGATAAACCAGCCCCAGCTTTTCATCGACGCTGGCGGGCGCCCAGTTGTTGGGCGCGCCGGCAGTGTAGTGCTCGCCGGGCTGCAGGGGCGCGGTATGGTCGGGGTTGCCCGGATCGAAATTCCACGCCAGACGACCGCTGTGGATATCGAAGGCCCGGATCACGCCCGACGGGTTGGCGACCGATTCGTTATCATTGATCGAACCGCCGACGATCAGCAGATCGCGCGCCACCACCGGCGGCGAGGTCTGCATGTAGTAGCCGGGCTTCAGATTCGGCATGCCGGTGTCGAGGTTCACCACGCCGTTGTCGCCGAAACCGGGGCAGGGCGTCCCGTCGGTGGCGTCCAGTGCGATCAGGCGCGCATCGTCGGTCGGCAGGAAGATGCGACGCGTGCATGCCGGCGTGGTGAGCCGGGGGGTTGTGGCGATGGCCGGGTTCGCCGGTGTGCCGGCGGGCGCTGACCGGTTGGCGGCGGCGTTCGCACTGGTTTCCACGGCGGCGGGCCGTGCCGCCGATGAGGGCGCGCTTGTCGCATCGTCGTGATAGGCGAGCCCGCGACAACTCAGATGCTGGCTCGTATGCCCGGTCTTTACATGCGGGTCGAAGCGCCAACGCTCGCGCCCGGTGGCAGCGTCGAGTGCGATCACATGGTTGTGCACTGTGCACAGGTAAAGCGTGTCGCCGACCTTCAGGGGCGTGACTTCGAAGGTGGTCTCGTCGGGGTCGCCCGGTCCCTTCATGTCACCGGTATGAAAGGTCCACGCAAGTTCCAGCCGGCCCACCGTGTCCGGTGTGATATCGGTCAATGAGGAGTAGCGCAGGCCATAGCCGGTGCCTCCGTAGGCCCGCCAGTCATCACCGGCGGCGCCTGGGGCGGCGGGCGCCCCAGCATGTGCCGCGGCCGATGGCAGTTGACCGGCGACATCGAACGGGTCGCGGAAAATTGCCGTCAGCGTCGTCAGAATCACCAGGATCATGGCGCCCCCGAGCCAACCGCGCGGGCCGCGCCAGGTGGACCGCATCGGCGGGGGCGGGCGGTTCAACGATCGACTGATCCACGGCATCAGCAGCCACAGCCCGACGACTGCGAAGAACGCACCCCTTGGCACAAGCGCCCAGCGATCCAGCCCCACTTCCCAAAGCGCCCAGATCAGCGTTGCCAGCAGCATCGCCGCGAACACGCCCACCCCGGCGCGGCGGCGCTGCCCGAGCAGAACGCCGGCGATGAGCAACCAGATGCCAAGGACCAGGTACGCCCAACTGCCGCCGAGATATGCAAGCCATACACCGCCTGCACCGAGCGTTGCGCCCAACGCAGCGAGCACCCATCCGGTAATCACAGTCAGCATCTGATCCTCGCTCGCGGCCATGAGTTCATGAGGAACCTCGTGCATCGCATCCTGACAGTTGGTGTGATGCCTTCTTCGCACCTTACTGAAAGGCAGATGTTGATGCGCCCGGCTCAAGACGGGGGGGGCAATGTGTCGTCTTCAACGCGCCCGGCCCGCCTGCCTCGGCGCTCCGAAATCTTGCGTCCAGTAGATGCTCATATCGCTGTCCGGATTGGTCGCGTAGGCAGCGCCCGCTTCTGTGAATCCGGAGTTCATGATGTTGGCGCAATGGCCGGGACTGGCGAGCCACGCGGCCACCGCCTTTTTTGCAGAGCCTTGCCCGGCAGCGATGTTTTCGCCAACGCGCTGCCAGCGGTAGCCTTGCCGTCGTGCGCGGTTGGCCGGCGTGTCTCCGTTCTTCGCGGCGTGGCTGAAGTAGTTCTGCTGCGCCATGTCGCGGCTGTGCGCGAGTGACGCAGCGGCGAGCTTCTCGTTCCAGACGAGACTCCCCGTCGCGTCGAAGCGTCGCTGCCCGCATGTTCTCGGCTCGGCGCGGGCGGCGTTGACGAGTTCGAGAACGGCTTTGCCCGCTTCCCGCCAATCACCGAGGTCGGCGGCGACCAAAGGATGCGCGAGCACGATGCGCCAAGTCGCGCGGTCGTGCGAAATGCCGATCTCCGAATGGCGTGGATCGAGGAGATCGCGGCAATCGTTGTTTTTCAGCAGCGCTATCACCGACGCTGCGCGCGCCGAGCCCGTCACCGACATCATCCGGGTTCTCGATGCGAGATAGCCGACCTCGCGCAAGGCATCCTCGAGATTGCCCCCGGGCGCGACCTGCACCCGGGCAAGTTCTTCGGAGGGGGCGAGAGCGCCGGTCATCGGCATGCGATTGCCTTCGCAGGTCTCGGGCGCGGCGCGGTAGTCGTTGATGAGATTCGCAAGCTTGTCTTCGTCTTGCGCACGGGCCACGCACGCGATCAGCGAAGCGGCCACCAGCACAAGAGCACGAATCGCGGTCGTTGCAATCATTGCCCGGCCACGAAGCTGCCGCTCTTGCCCCCGTGCTTCTCGAGCACTTGCACACGCTCGATGATCATGCCTCGATCCACCGCCTTGCACATGTCGTAGACAGTGAGCAGACCGACCTGGACGGCCATGAGCGCTTCCATCTCCACGCCAGTGCGACCGTCGCATTCCACGGTCGCCGTGCACCGGACGGCGTTGCCAGGTTCATCGATCTCGAATTCGACGCTCACGCGGGTAATCGGTATCGGGTGGCAAAGCGGGATAAGATCGGCGGTGCGCTTGGCGCCCTGGATCGCAGCAACGCGCGCAACCCCGATAACGTCGCCCTTTTTCGCGGTTCCGTCGCGCACCAGCGCGAGAGTTTCCGCTTTCATCCGGATTGTGCCGCTGGCCGTCGCGGTGCGGTGCGTGACCGCCTTGTCGGCGATATCGACCATCCGGGCGCGGCCGGCGCTGTCGAAGTGAGTAAGGGTCTGTTTCATGGCTGGACTTGGTGCGGGAGCTATCATATCAATGGCGTCAGGGCCGATCGGTCGGTCGTAGCTGAGGTTGGGTTGTCTTTGTCAATTCGTTTTACCCGCTATTTCCCCATGTTGTTTCGCAAGGTGCGTGTCCAGGGCATGCGCTGGACCACCGCGCTGCTGATTGCGGCGCTCGGCGTTGCGCCGCCGGCCGGGCTGGCGCAGATATCGAACCTGCCCCGGCTCGGTGATGCGTCCGCTGACGAGCTGTCTCCGGGAATGGAGCGCCGGATCGGCCAGCAGATCATGAGCGATATGCGCCGGGAACGCTTTGCTGCCGACGATGTCGAGGTCACCGACTGGCTCAACAGTTTCGCCGAGAAGCTGGCCGCGACTGAGCCGGCGGCCCGCCAGAACATCGAGCTGTTCCTGGTTCGTGATGGCACGCTGAACGCTTTCGCCTTGCCGGGCGGCTTTATCGGCGTACACAGCGGACTCATCGTGGCAGCCCAGTCCGAATCGGAACTGGCGTCGGTGATCGCGCACGAGATCGGCCACGTTACGCAACGCCATATCGCACGGATGCTCGCGCAGGAGCGCCAGACCTCGGTCGTGATGCTGGCGTCGATGGTGCTGGCCGCGCTGGCTGCGACATCGAACCCACAGGCGGCAGCCGGCCTTGCTTCGCTGGGCGGCACGGTTGCGCAGCAGCACATGATGCGCTTTACGCGCGATGCAGAACGCGAGGCCGACCGCGTGGGGCTCGACATGCTGCTGGCTGCAGGCTACGACGCCAACGGCATGGTGAGCCTTCTGGGCCGGCTGCAACAATCGGGCCGCCTGTACGAGAACGGTGCGCCCGATTACCTGCGTTCGCACCCGGTGACTTCGGAACGGATGGCCGATATCCAGAACCGGCTGCGCGAGACGCGGTACCGGCAACGCCCGGACAGCATCGAATTCCGGCTGGTGCAGGCGCGCTTGCGCGCGCTCGCCGACACCAGCGTCGACGCATTGGCGCGCTCCGCCACGATCTTCGAGCGGCAGTTGCGCGACCGTACGATCGACGAGGCGGCGGGCTGGTTCGGCCTGGCCACCGTCAGGAACGCCCAGCGCAACTGGCCGGCCGCGCGCGTTGCGCTCGACGAGACTCGCAAGCGTACCGGTCCGCATCCATTCGTGGATCAGCTCGCGGCGCAGATCGCGCTCGATTCAGGCGACGCGGCTGGTGCGCTTGCCATCGCTAACGCGTCACTGGCGCGCACGCCATCGAACCGGGCGCTGGCCCATATGAAGGCGCAGGCACTGCTTGCGCAGCACGACTATCATGGCGCGGCGATATTTCTCGACGCGGCGCTCGTGGGGCATCGCAGCGACGCTGACTTGTGGAGGATGTCTGCCGAGGCCTGGAGCGGAGCAAGCGAGCCGGCCCGAGCGCATCGCGCATCGGCCGAGCAGTTCGCCTTGCTCGGCGGCCTGCCGGCGGCGATCGAGCAACTGAAGCTCGCGGTCAAGGCCGGCACGCTCGACTTCTATACCGGGTCGCAGGCCGACGCGCGGCTGCGGGACCTCCAGCGTCAGTATCTGGCTGAGCAGCAGGACCGCAAGGAGCGGTAGTGGCCCGGGGTCAGGCCGCCAGCCCAAGCATCTGCCTAGCCTCGGCGGGAGTCGCCGGCCGGGCGTCGTACCGGGCGCAAGTCTCGACCGCAACCTGCACGAGCTCCGCGTTGCTTGCCGCGAGCCGCTCCTTCGTGATGCGAATATTGTCTTCGAGTCCGGTGCGGACACCGTCAGCATTGCGATCCAGCACCCACTGCATCACCTGGGTCTGCGCGCGCCCGATGCCCGCGCCGGTCCAGGTTGCCTTCGGCAGAACGCGCCTCAGCTCGTTCAGCAGGATGTCGAGCAGGTGCACGTCCACCGGCATGGCGTTCTTCACGCCCAGCACGAACTGCACGTGCGGGCGCTCGCTCATCAGGCCGCTGTCCACGAGGCGGCGTGCGCCGTGGATGTGGGAAAGATCGAAGATCTCGATTTCCGGGCGGATCTGCTCTTCGCTCATGCGCGTGGCCAGCTCGACCACCAGCGCGGGCGAGTTCTCGTACACGATCGACGGAAAGTTCACCGAGCCGGTGGACAACGACGCCATGTCGGGCTTCAGATACAGCGCGCTGCCACGCGCGCTCTGGTCCCGGCCTCGTCCGCCGGTGGAAAATTGCACGATCATGCCCGGGCAGTGCTTGCGCACACCCTCCTGCACCTGCGCGAAAAGCGCCGGGTCCGAGGAGGGGCTTTCGTCGGGGTTGCGCACGTGGATGTGAACCAGCGAGGCGCCGGCCTCGAACGCCTCGTGGGTCGACTCGATCTGCTCGGATACCGTCACCGGTACGGCCGGGTTGTCTTTCTTGCGCGGCACCGATCCCGTGATGGCTACCGCAAGGACTACGGGTCTCATCGATCAACTCCTTGTCTTGCCCGAAACAATTAACCGGGCTTCAGTGACCCAGCGCTTCCCCCCGGATTGCTTCCGTGGTCGATTTTCCCTCGGGGCGTGCAGCCTGCTTGATCAGCAAGGCGATTGTGGCAATCACTCCGGCAATCGCCACGTAGGTGAAGATCTGGCTGAAGGCGAACTGGCGGCGAGTAAATTCTGCAACGAGAAAGGAACCCGCAATGCCGCCGAAGCGGCCGATGCCGAGCATCCACGCCACGCCCGTTGCACGCCCCTGGGTTGGATAAAAGCCGGCGGCCGGCGGCCGGCGGCCAGCGCCGGCATCGACGATTGCGCCGTGTTCATGATCGTGCCGGCCACGAAAACGACGACTGTCAGCAAGCCTACATGACTGATCGAGTGTCCGATCGCGTAGATGGAGACGGCTGTGAGGGCATAGCCGATCGCAATGACCCGGTTGGCGTTGAAGCGGTCCATGAGAAAGCCGAAAAATATCGCGCCGACACCGCCCAGCGGGAACAAGGCCGAGATGAGCGTCGCTGTTCGCGAATCAGCGCCCGCATCGCGAAACAGGATGGGCATCCAGTTGATCAGCGCGTAGAAGATCACCAGGCCCATGAAGTAGGCGATCCAGAGCATCAGCGAGCCCACCAGGTAGGAGCGCGAGAGCACGACACCGGCTCCGCTGCGGGCGGCGCCGACGGACTGCGTTTCGGTCAGGACAAAGGCCTTGGCGTTGACCATCGCCCCTGAGACGCGGCTGAGGGCGGCACGGACGCGCTCGGTCGACTTTCCCTTGGCGACGAGATAGCGCACCGATTCTGGCAGCAGGAAGAGCATCAGCACGCTCAACACCAACGGGGCGATGCCACCGAGCAGCAACACGCTGCGCCAACCCCAGATCGGAATCATCCACGCCGCGAGGAAGCCGCCGGCCGCGGCACCCAGAGGAAAGCCGCAGAACATGGCGTTGGTGAGTGTGGCGCGCCGATGGTCCGGGCAATATTCGCTCATCAGCGTGACCGCATTCGGCATGGCTGCGCCGAGGCCCAGCCCGGTCACGAAGCGCAGGATGGTAAGTTCTTCGAGATCGACCGAAAAGGCCGACCACGTGCATGCCATGCCGAATATCAGCACGGAGGCCACCAGCATCAGCTTGCGTCCCAGGCGATCGGCCAACGGCCCCGAGCCGAGCGCGCCGGCCGCCAGTCCGAACAGCGCCGCGCTCAGCACCGGCCCAAGGTCCGGCCGAGCGACTCCCCACTCGGTGACGAGCGAGGGAGCAATGAAGCCGATCGCTGCGGTGTCGAAACCGTCGAGCAGGACGATCACAAAACAGAGCCCGAAGATCAGCCACTGAAAGCCTGAAAAAGGGTGCTCGTTGAGGAACGCCTGGACATCAACGCTTGCGTTCGTCGGCTGGTTCATGCTTGTTCTTCAATGGCCGTCCGTCCGGGTTTCATACGTCGAAGAAAGCAGTCTCGTCAACCCCTTGCATGTGGATGTCGAAGCGATAGACGACCCCGTTGTCCTGCTCGTCGCGTTGCGCCACCAGCGTATGGCGGCGCTCCGCTGGCACCGAATCGAGCACCGCATCGCGCACGTTGGCATCGGCCTCGTCGCTGAAGTAGATGCGCGTGAAGGCGTGCACGAGCAGGCCCCGCATCATGACGATCGCGTTGATGTGCGGCGCCTCGCCGGGAGCCTCCGGGCCGGGCTTGATCGTATGGAACACGAAGCGATTCTGCGCGTCGGTGCCGGTGCCCATGCGGCCGAACCCGCGAAAGCCACGCGTCTGCGCATCTTCCACGCTTTCCGGATAGTGGCCGTCGGCGGCAGGCTGGCTGATCTCGACAAGGGCGTCGTTGATCGCGTTGCCATCGCCGTCGATCACCCGGCCTTCCAGGCGGATGCGCTCGCCTTTCGCGTGCTCGAGGGCGAGCACGGCGTCGAACGGCTGGTCGTAGTCGTAGCCGTACTGGGCCGCCGCCAGCCCATATGCGAAATAAGGGCCAACCGTCTGCGACGGGGTCTGGCCGAAGTTCGTTTCCTGTCCGTTCATCATGATGGCGGCCTTCTTAGCGGTTCTCGAACGGCGTTTGATCGGCGCCGCGCAACACGATATCGAACCGGTAGCCCAGGGCGTAGCCCTCCTGGGTAAGGTCAAGATCGAAATCGGATATCAGGCGGGTGCGCGTTTTCTCCGGAGTGCCGCTCACCATCGGGTCGTACTGCAGGAGCGGATCGCCGGGAAAGTACATTTGCGTCACCAGCCGGCTCGCGAAGTGCTCGCCGAACAGCGAAATATGAATGTGTTGGGGTCGCCAGGCGTTCGGATGGTTGCCCCACGGGTAGGCGCCTGGCTTGATGGTCAGGAAGCGGTAACGACCCTCGTTGTCGGTCAGGCAGCGACCGGCGCCCAGGAAATTGGGATCCAGCGGCGCATCGTGTCGATCCACCTTGTGCACGTAGCGACCGGCCGCGTTGGCCTGCCAGATCTCGACCAGCGTGTTGCGCACCGGCCGGCGGCGATCATCGATCACCTGGCCGGACAGGATCATGCGTTCGCCCACCGGCTCGCCGTTGCGGCAGGCGTTGCGCGTCAGATCGTGGTCGAGGTCCCCGATGGCGTTGTGGCCGTACAGAGGTTGGCGCAGTTCGCCAAGTGATGCCCTGAGTGGGATCAATGGCTGTTGCGGCCCGCGCTTCAGCGTCGAGCGATAGTACGGGTACACGTACTCCGGATGGCTCGACCAGTCGCGCGGGGAGAGCGTCCAGTGGGCCTCTGCGGCAGGAACTGACATGGCGTTTCCCTCGGATGCAGTGTCGTGAAGCTTCTACTGTAGAAGTCCGATTCCGTGATGTAAATCTGCCCTTCTTGCGGTTTTCACCCCGTTGCAATCGGCTTTGCGGCCACGCCAAGAGGCTTTCGATGACGGTGGAAGCGGCGCAATCGACGCGTCTGGCTGCGCTCGATAGCGGTCCGGGGCGGATGGCGATCCGGGGTGGGATGGCGATCCGGGGCAGATGGCGATCCGGCTGCGCTCAGCGCTCGCCTGGCACCTTCGCCGGCGTGAGCAGGCCCTTTTCGCGCAGGATGTCTGTGGCGATGCCGAACGCGTGGTTGGCTACGGGCACGCCGCAGTAGATTGCCGCCATCATGATCACTTCCTTGATGTCTTCAGGCGTCAGGCGCGACTCCGGCGGCCCATCGAGCGCGGCACGCACGTGCAAAGCGAACTCCTCGTAGGCCTGGATGCCCAGCATCATCGACAGCACCATGTAGCGGCGCGTCTTGTCGCCGAGCGCCGGGCGACCCCAGATGTCGTTCCAGGCGTGGCGCGTGATGAGTTGCTGGAATTCGGCGTTGAAATCGTTGCGGTTGGCCAGCGAGCGGTCGACCCAGGCGTCGCCGAGCACGCGCCGGCGGTGAACGAGGCCGCGCCGGTAGTCGGCGGGCAGCGCGGTCTGGGAGGCGAGAGGCGCGTCGGAAGCGGAAGACTTCCGGGAAACGGCAGGCTCCCTCTGAACGAGAGGCTCCCCTGGAAGGGGAGGCTCCGCGCGGATGAGAGGCTCCACCGGGATGAGAGGCTCTCCGGCAACCGGAGGCACACCTGGAGGCACAACCGAAGCCGCAGGCACGACCGAGGCGAGAGGCAGACTCTTTGACGAGTCACTCATTGGGGGGCTTCCTCCCGAGTTTCCGAAAGCGCCACTTGCTGGCGAAGTTGCGCGCGCAGCGACTCGACCTGTGCGAGTGCCAGCGCGCCAGCTGAATCGGCCAGGGCCGGGTCGAACCACTTGTCCGCGGCATCGCGCGGCAGTTCCGCGCGCAAGCGCTCGATGTTGACGCGCATGCGCGCGGCGTCGATCTGCAAGCCGGGCAGGGCGAGCGCAAGTGCCCGAACGCTGCCATGCGCCGACATCACCAGTTGCGGCCATTCGGCAAGTTCCGCCTGCCAGGCGCCCAGCGCGCGCTCGTGCTGCTGAGGCATGGCGCCCAGCAGGGCGGCGACGCGCTGCGGTGCACGGTGCGCCGCGGCCAGGGCAACCATCGATGCGACCGGGTTGCGCTTGTGCGGCATGGCCGAAGAACCCCCTCGCCCCGGCTCGCCCGGCTCGGCGACTTCGCCGACCTCGTACTGGCCCAGTAGCGAAATATCGAGCCCGATCTTGCCCAGGCTGCCGGTCAGCAGGCCAAGTTCGCAACCGAGCGCTACCCATTCATCGCGTTGGGTCTGCCAGCTTGCGCCCGGATCCCGGAGGCCCAACTCTTGCGCCATCCGCTCGCGCACTGCGGCGCCTCGTCCTTTCATCTGCGCCAGTGTGCCGACCGGGCCGCCGAGCTGCACCTGCAGCGCCCGCGCCGCCGCCTGTTCGACGCGCAGCCGGCTGCGTACCAGCGGCGCGGCCCATCCCGCGCACTTTAAACCGAAGCTTGTCACCGAAGCCGGCTGCATCAGCGTGCGCGCCAGGATCGGCGTTCGCGAGTGAGCGATGGCGTGGTTCAGCAAAGCCGTTGCGGCTCGCTCGAGATCGGTTTCGATCGAGGTGATCGCTCGGTGCGTGACGAGGGCCATTGCGCTGTCGATCACGTCCTGGCTGGTACTGCCCAGGTGTACGAAGGGCGCGGCCTGCGCGTTGGACTGTCGGACCGCTTCGCGAAGGCTTTTCACGAGCGGGATGGCTACGCTGCCGGCGCGCGCGCTGTCGCGCGCGATGCCGGCAACATCGAACGACTCGATGCGGCAACGATCGATGATCGAATGCGCCGCAGCCCCGGGGATCAGCCCCTCGGCCGCCTGCGCGCGCGCCAGCGCTGACTCGAAGCGCAGCATGGCAGCGACGAAACTGCGCTCGCCAAAGGCCGCCAGCGTCTCGGGTGTGGAAAGAAGACTTTCAAAGATGCTCATCGGGTACCGATCAGACCGTGCGGGGAATCCTGCAACAAAGGGACCGCAACGCCGGGCGTAACTCAGGCCTCGAACGGCAGGCCAACATAGTTTTCCGCCATGGCCCCTGAGGCGAAGCGTGAACTCACCAGGTACTCCAGTTCTGCGTGTTGCAGTTTCTGGCCGATCATCCCGGTCTCCGGAAACTTGTGCGTGAGGCCGGTGAACCACCACGAGAACCGTTCCGCCTTCCAGATCCGGCGCAGGCACCGATCCGAATATTGATCGAGGCCGGCAGTGCTGCCTTCGAGGTAGTACTCGATGAAAGCGCTCGACAGAAAGCGCACGTCGGAGGCTGCGAGATTGAGCCCTTTGGCGCCGGTGGGTGGCACGATGTGCGCCGCATCGCCCGCCAGGAACAGGTGACCGAAGCGCATCGGTTCGGCGACGAAGCTGCGCAGCGGCGCAATGCTCTTCTCGATGGAAGGCCCCGTGACGAGCGATTCCGCGGCCTCCGGGTCGAGGCGACGGCGCAGCTCATCCCAGAACGCCTGATCGCTCCACTGCTCGACCTTGTCGTGAAGCGGGCACTGAACGTAGTAGCGCGTGCGTGTTGCGGTGCGCATGGAGCACAGGGCAAATCCGCGCTCGTGATTCGAGTAGATCAACTCGGGGGATACCGGCGGAGTGTCCGCGAGCACGCCAAGCCAGCCGAACTGGTAAACCCTCTCGTAGGTGCTCACCGCACTCGGGGGCACGCTCGCGCGGCTTACGCCATGGTATCCGTCACATCCGGCAATGAAGTCGCAATACAGTTCATGGGGTTCGCCATCCAGCGAGTAGGACACGCGCGGCGCTTTGCCGTCGAAATCGTGCGGCGCAACGTCCTGCGCGTTGTGGATCGTGAGGCGACCCTCCACTTTGCGCGCCTTCATCAGATCGCGCGTGACTTCGGTCTGCCCGTAGATCACCACCCGCTTGCCACCCGTGAGGCCGTGCAGGTCGATACGGTGTCGCGTGCCCCCAAAGCAAAGCTCGATTCCGTCGTGCGGCATGCCGTCGGCATGCATGCGCTCACCGACGCCGGCTTCATCGAGCAGGTCGCAGGTCGTCTGCTCGAGCACGCCGGCGCGGATGCGCCCGAGCACATATTCCCCGCTGCGGCGCTCCAGCACGATGTTGTCGATGCCCGCCTTGTGCAGGAGTTGCCCGAGCAGCAGTCCCGAGGGGCCTGCACCGATAATGGCGACCTGAGTGCGTCGTGTACCCATGGCATTGCACCTCGCGCAGCACTGATCTGTCCATTACGCCTTGCCGAGGAGTAGGCGTCAAGGCCGGTTATGGAATCGATGCGACGTCGCGCCGGCCTTCTCCAGGAAATCTCAGCGTGGACGCGAGGTGTATCCGAGCATCTGGTCGGGCCGTGCACATGATGCCAGCTCGAATCGCTCGCCGCCGAGCGTGAGCAGCACGTCCCCATTGACCGCTTCCTCGAGCGACAGCGCTCCGAGATCGAGGTCATGAACCACCCCCGGCCCCAGTTCGGTGCGCAGCAGGATTTCGCCCTGGGGCCCGACCCATCCGCCATCGACCCGTTCGACCGGCTGGCCGGTATGGGCGACGAGTCGTGCCGCCGGGCCTTCGCCGAACACGCGCAGCACCAGGGGCCCGGCGTCGAGGTCCACGAACACGCGCTGCGGGCCGTTTTGCCAGTACCAGTTGCCCTCGTCATCGTGCGTGTAATTGCGTTGGATGAATTCGATGATCGGCGGGCTGGTGATGGGGCTGCCGGCGCCATCGCGCTCTTCGTTGAAGCGGGGCTGGTTGCGGTCGATCAGATACCAGCCGCCGCGGCGATCGAGCCGCAGCCAGCCATGGACGGCGGGCACATTGGGCCAGCGCGCCATCGCCTTGAGGACCTGTTCATCCATTGCGCGCTCGCGAGAGTCGATCGGCCCACTCGATTCCGTCGGCCGCCAGATGCTCCAGAATCCGCGAAGGCAGCCAGTCGAGCCGGCCGGGCGGCGCGCCGGTGACGAACCCGACATGGCCGCCTTCCCGCGAGTACTCGAGCCGGACGTGGGACGAGACCTCGGACGGAGAGGCGAGCGCAGTGGGCGGCAGGAACGGGTCGTTCACGGCATGCAGGATCAGGGTCGGCACCCGGATTGCGCCGAGCAGGGGTTTGCACGAGGAGCGCCGCCAGTAGTCGTGGCAGTCGATGAAGCCGTGCAGCGGCGCTGTCACGGTGTCGTCGAACTCAAAGAAATTGCGCGCTGCCAGCATCCGTTCACGATCGAAGAGTCCTGGAAACAGCTCCAGTTGCTTCAGGCTCCTGCGGCGCAAGGTGGTCAGAAAGTTTTGCATGTAGACACGGTTGAATCCGTGCGACAGCGCAAGCGCGGCGGCTGCCAGATCCTGAGGCGGCGACACCGCGACGGCCGATTGCACGAAATCGGCATCGCCGCCGCGCTCGCCCAGCCATTTGAGCAAGGCATTGCCCCCGATCGATACGCCCACGGCGAAGAGCGGCGCGCGCCTCGAACAGGTGGCGGCGAACCGCCGAAGGATCCAGTCGATTTCTGCCGAATCTCCCGAGTGATAGGCGCGCGGCAGGCGGTTCAACTCGCCTGAGCAACCGCGAAAGTGTGCGACCGCGCCGCGCCACCCGGCGGCGCGCACCGCCCGCATCAGCGAAAGCGCGTAGTGACTGTGCGAGTTGCCTTCGAGTCCGTGAAACAGCACGACGAAGGGTGTTGACATTCTGCGCGCGCCGTCAGCCAGCAGATCGACGTCGATGAAGTCGCCGTCCGGCGTTTCCCAGCGCTCGCGACGGTAGGCGACGCCGGGTTGCGGCGCGAAGGTGGCTGGCCAGATCGTCTGCATGTGGCCGCCGCGCAGCCAGTGCGGCGGCTGATAGAGTCCGGCCGGCGCAGAACCCGCCGCGGCCCCCTCGGATTGGTCGATGATTGCGTGCATGGGCCCAATAGTGCTCCGACTGGCGCCCAAAGTATCAATCCAGTTTCCTGGTTTGTCCGCCGCGCCATCGGTTCGCCGGATCGAGCTTCACCGCCGTGCGAAGCGCGCGCATGACTCGATCCGGTTCGAGCTGGTTCAGGCAGTTCAGGTGCCCCAGTGGGCATTCCCGGGCAAAGCAGGGGCTGCATTCGATATGCAGCCATTCAATGCGCGCATTGGGGGACCGCGGGGGTGTATGCCGGGGATCAGACGAACCGAACACCGCCACCTGCGGCCGACCATAGGCCGCGGTGAGGTGCATCAGGCCGGAATCGTTGGACACGACGCCGGCCGCTTGCGAGAGGAGAGCCATGGCTTCTTCGAGGCAGGTCTCGCCGCACAGGTTGCGCAGCGGCCGGCCGGACAGCGCGAGGATTTCGGTGGCCAGTGCGCGTTCTTTTGCCGCGCCCAGCAACAGGAGGGTGGCCTGCGGCCATTCCGTCGCGAGCAGGGTGCTCAATGCAGCGAAGTGGCGCGCCGGCCAACGTTTCGCCGGGCCGTATTCGGCGCCCGGACACAGCACGAGCAGCGGCGAGTTGTCCGACAGGCGGTACTTTGCGCGCGCGGCCTGCTCCTGTTCGGGGCGCCGCAGAAGGCGTGGATCGGGAACCCGCCCCGGCAGAGGCTGGCCGGGGTCGAACGCGAGTTGCGCATAGTGCTCGACCATGGGCCGCGGGCCGCCTGAGTCGGCTCGATGGATCCGGTTGAGCACGATGTGCCGGGATTCGCCCAGATGGCCGATGCGTTGCCCGATGCCGGCGAGCCATGGCACGAGCGCCGATTTCGCCGAGTTCGGCAGCACCAGCACGCGATCGTAACGCCGCGATCGAAAATCTCCTGCCAGGCGCCAGCGCGCGAGGAGATCGAGCCGCCCGTGCGTGTTGGGCGCCTCGATCACCGCGTCGACCTCGCGCATCGCGCGAAACACCGGAGCAATATGCGGCGGGCACGCGGCGTCGATCCTCTGCGCCGGATCGCGCTGGCGCATCAGCGCGAGCAAAGGCTGCGCCATGACCGCATCGCCGATCCAGTTCGGGGCGATGATCAGCGAGCGCAGTGCTTTGACAGGC